>OCSG01000855.1_pt1 | contig 22797 bp, 17 predicted proteins | sample 1538831 | NCBI WGS metagenome assembly OCSG01 (sample SAMN04571729, study PRJEB22368) | human gut metagenome | biome: human gut; material: stool | host: Homo sapiens | place: Luxembourg | collected 2012-09-20 | reverse complement strand
CGAGGAAATCTGGCAGCTGATTGTGAGCAACTACGACGGTTATCGTTTCAGCCCCGTCGGCGAACGTCTTTTTAACTCTACTATTCTAACTTATTTCCTTAAGAAATTTGCCGCTAATGCCGGAAGCATTCCGCCCGAACTTATCGATGAGAACCTGCGTACGGACATCAACTGGATTCGCCGCTTAACTCTTTCGCTTACTAATGCCAAAGAGATGCTCGATGCCTTGGTGATAGACGATGAACTGTCTTACAACGTCAGCGATTTATCCAGTAAGTTCAACAAGAAGAAATTTTTTGAGAAAGAATTCTATCCCGTCAGCCTGTTCTACTTAGGTATGACTACCCTGAAGAGTGCATACCGCATGGTGCTCCCCAACATGACCATGCGCAGCATCTACATGGATTATTACAACCAACTGAACAAGATCGAAGGTAACGCCAGTCGTTACGTCCCGGTTTATGAACTTTATGATTCCAATCGTAGTTTTGAACCCCTTGTGCAGAACTATTTCGAGCAATATCTGGGACAATTCCCCGCACAGGTTTTCGATAAGATCAACGAGAACTTTATCCGTTGTTCTTTCTACGAGCTTGTCTCCCGCTATTTGAGCCATTGTTACACTTTTGCCATCGAACAGAATAACTCCGTCGGTCGTTCGGATTTTGAAATGACCGGCATCCCCGGCACGGATTATTACACGGACGACCGCGTGGTAGAATTCAAATACTATCGTTCCAAAGATGCCGACCGCATGCTTGCGCTCACCGAACCGCTGGCAGAACACGTAGAACAAGTGAAGGGCTATGCCGAAGATACGAAAAAGAAGTTTCCCAATTACAATGTCCGTTCGTACGTGGTATATATCTGTGCCAATAAAGGATGGAAGTGTTGGGAGGTATAATCACTTTTTCCCGGCTTCATGCCGTCTGTGAGAAATATTCGTGTAACTTTGTAGGCTGATAGTATAAAAACAAGAAGGAAAAGAATGATAGTTTGCATAGCTGAAAAGCCGTCTGTTGCACGTGATATAGCCGAAGTACTCGGCGCTCATACCAGAAAAGAAGGATATATAGAAGGAAACGGATACCAGGTGACCTGGACGTTCGGACATCTTTGCACCCTGAAGGAGCCGCATGAATATACTCCTAATTGGAAGTCGTGGAGCTTAGGTAGCTTACCGATGATCCCTCCGCGTTTCGGTATCAAACTGATTGGGCATGATCCGGGCATTGAGAAACAATTTCATATCATAGAGCAATTGATGCAAAATGCAGATGAGATTATCAACTGCGGTGATGCCGGACAGGAAGGAGAATTGATTCAGCGTTGGGTGATGCAGAAAGCAGGCGCCCGTTGTCCGGTGAAGCGTTTGTGGATTTCGTCTTTGACGGAAGAAGCTATTCGTGACGGATTTGCAAAGCTAAAGGATCAGGCAGATTTTCAGTCACTGTATGAAGCGGGACTTTCGCGGGCTATCGGAGACTGGTTGCTTGGTATGAATGCCACTCGTCTTTATACAATAAAATACGGTCAGAATAAACAGGTACTTTCTATCGGTCGGGTGCAAACACCTACCTTAGCGTTGATTGTTAACCGACAGTTGGAGATAGCCAACTTCCAGCCTAAGCAATATTGGGAATTGAAAACGAACTACCGGGATACAACCTTTTCGGCTTTAATCCGCAAAAGTGATGAAGAAATCGCTGCGGAAGAAGAGAAAAACGGTGGGAAAAAGAAAATAATAGAGAATCCCGGTATTGATCCTATCGCTAACAGGGAAGAGGGCGAGGCGTTGGTAGAACGTATCAAAGACCTTCCGTTCGTAGTCACCAGTGTTAGTAAGAAAGACGGACGGGAGTTTGCTCCGCGTCTGTTCGACCTGACTTCGCTTCAGGTGGAATGTAACAAGAAATTCGCTTATTCTGCTGATGAGACATTAAAACTTATCCAGTCCCTTTACGAAAAGAAAGTAGCCACCTATCCGCGTGTCGATACAACTTTCCTGAGTGACGATATTTATCCGAAGTGCCCTGGTATTCTGAAAGGACTCCGTGATTATGAAGTACTGACAGCTCCGTTGAACGGTTCCACATTGCCGAAATCGAAGAAAGTATTTGATAATTCAAAGGTAACAGATCACCATGCCATTATCCCTACCGGAGTGTACGCTCAAAACCTGACGGACATGGAGCGTCGTGTCTACGATCTGATTGCCCGTCGTTTTATTGCCGTGTTCTATCCGGATTGTAAGATTTCTACTACTACTGTGATGGGAGAGGTGGATAAAATAGAATTCAAAGTAAGTGGGAAACAGATTCTCGAACCCGGATGGCGTGTTGTCTTTGCAAAAGATGTAAAAGATACGGCCGAAGAAAAAGAGGAAGAAGACGAGAATGTACTTCCTGCTTTTGTGAAAGGGGAAAGTGGTCCTCATGTTCCCGATTTGAATGAGAAGTGGACGCAGCCGCCCAGGCCTTACACGGAGGCAACTCTGCTTCGTGCAATGGAAACTGCCGGAAAGTTGGTTGATAACGACGAACTCCGCGACGCATTAAAAGAAAACGGTATCGGCCGTCCGTCTACCCGTGCCGCTATCATAGAAACGTTGTTCAAACGGAATTACATCCGTAAGGAAAGGAAGAACCTGATTGCTACCCCGACAGGAGTGGAACTGGTGCAGCTTATTCATGAAGAGCTTTTAAAATCTGCCGAACTGACGGGTATCTGGGAAAAGAAACTCCGCGAAATAGAGAAGAAAACGTATGATGCACGCCAGTTTCTTGAAGAACTGAAGCAGATGGTTTCGGAAATCGTAATGAGTGTGTTGTCGGATAATACTAACCGCCGTATTACCATTCAGGATGCGGCAGCCGCCCAAGCCGGAGAAAAAGTGAAGAAAGAACCGAAGAAGCGTGAACGGAAACCGGGTGCTCCGAAAGAAAAGAAGCCGAAGGCTACGCCTGCGGCTACTTCTAATGCTGATTCTCTTGTCGGACAACCTTGTCCGCTTTGCGGCAAAGGAACAATCATAAAAGGCAAGACAGCTTACGGATGTTCGGAGTGGAAAAACGGATGTACTTACCGGAAGGCATTATGAAACTCAATCACCGCTTCTATTCCCTTACGGAAAATATCCAGTGAGAAATTTTCATTCGGCGAATGGATGGCGTCCGATTCGAGTCCGAATCCCATTAATACGGTCTTGACTCCTAATACTTGTTCGAAAGTGGATATGATAGGAATACTGCCGCCGCGGCGTACAGCCAACGGCTTTTTCCCGAAAGCAATCTCAAAGCCTTTCTCCGCCGCTTGATAGGCGGGAAGGGAGATGGGGCAGACATAACCCTGTCCTCCATGCATCGGAGTGACTTTCACCTGTACCGTGTCAGGAGCAATACTAAGAATATAATCCGCAAACATTTGAGAAATCTTATGGTGGTCCTGATGTGGAACCAACCGGCAGGAGACTTTGGCGTAAGCTTTTGAGGGAAGCACGGTTTTGGAACCTTCTCCTGTATACCCGCCCCATATACCGCATACGTCAAAAGACGGCCGGCAACTGTTACGTTCCAATGTACTGTATCCTTTTTCTCCGAATACTTCCTTCACACCGATCGCTTCTTTGTATTTCTTTTCATCAAAAGGAATACGGGCAATCATCTCCCGTTCGGCTTGTGGAACTTCTTCTACATCGTCATAGAATCCGGGAATGGTGATTCTTCCATCCGCATCGGTTATTTTACTGATAATCTTGCATAACACATTAATCGGATTGGCTACCGCACCTCCGAAATGTCCGGAATGTAAATCACGGTTTGGTCCCGTAACTTCTATTTCCCAATAAGCCAGGCCACGCAGACCTGTGGTTAACGAAGGGAGTTCCGCTCCTAGCATGCTAGTGTCCGAAACAAGAATCACATCGGATTTCAACAACTCTTTGTGCTCTTCGCAAAAAGCCTCCAAACTGGGAGAACCGATTTCCTCTTCTCCTTCAAAGATAAACTTCACGTTATTTTTCAGCAGTCCGTTCTTGAGGAGATATTGGAGGGCTTTCACCTGAATAAATGATTGTCCTTTGTCATCATCCGCACCACGTGCCCAAATGCGACCGTCACGTATTTCCGGCTCGAACGGTTGGCTTTTCCAAAGCTCCAACGGCTCGGCAGGCATCACGTCATAATGGGCGTAGACTAAAATAGTTTTTGCGCTCGGGTCTACTATCTTTTGGGCAAAGACAATCGGATTGCCTTTGGAGGGCATTACCAATGCTTCGTCCACTCCGGCTTCCAATAATAGCTGTGCCCAGCGTTCGGCGCACGCCAGCATATCATCATGGTGTTCGGGCAGTGCACTGATACTTGGAATGCGGATGAGACTGAACAAATCCTCCATCATTCGGGACTCGTTCTCTGCTATATATTTCTGAATTTCGTTCATAAATTGAATTAAACATTAAAGCTGCGTGGTTTTATCCAGCAGGTAATAGTCAAGTATAGTCATCGCAGCCATTGCCTCTACAATGGGAACGGCGCGTGGCAGTACACAGGCGTCATGACGGCCGCGAGCTTTCAGCGTGGTGTCCACTCCGTCGATATTAACAGTCTCCTGCTCCATCAACAGCGTAGCGATCGGTTTGAATACCACACGGAAATAAATGTCCTGTCCGTTACTCAATCCTCCCTGAATACCTCCTGAATGGTTGGTATGCGTTTCAATCCGTCCGTTGTTGTTATAGAAAACGTCATTCTGTTCCGACCCCTTCATCTTCAGTCCCTTGAATCCTTCACCGTACTCAAATGCTTTGGCGGCGTTGATACTTAACATCGCATTTCCCAAAGCCGCATGGAGCTTACCGAAAACGGGTTGTCCCAAACCGATGGGGCAGCCTTTGATGACACAAGTCAGCGTACCGCCGATAGTATCGCCTTCTCCTTTTACTTTATATATAAGGTCTGCCATTTCTTTTGCCTTTTCCGGGTCCGGGCAGCGTACATCATTTGTCTCGATCAAGTCGAGATCGTAGTCCGAGTAAGTGCCTTCCAGTTTGATAGCTCCTACCTGTGAGGTGTAAGCAGTGATACTGATACCTAACTGGCGGAGTGCCAGCTTGGCCAAAGCACCGGCTACGACGCGTGATACCGTTTCGCGTGCAGACGAACGTCCGCCGCCACGATGATCGCGGATACCATACTTCACTGTGTAAGTATAGTCGGCGTGTGAAGGGCGATATACATTTTTCAGATTGTTGTAGTCATTAGAATGTTGGTTTTCGTTCCAAACGATAAAACCGATGGGGCAACCGGTTGACTTACCTTCAAAAATACCGGAAAGAAACTCTACTTTATCAGCTTCTTTGCGTGCGGTGGTAAGGATGGATTGTCCCGGACGGCGCCGGTTCAGTTCCTGTTGTACGAATTCTTCGTCGATAGTGATTCCGGCGGGAAATCCGTCAATTACTCCTCCAATTCCTTTTCCATGAGACTCACCAAAACTTGTGAGCCGAAAGATGTTGCCAAATGAATTAAACATAGTCGTGGCTTTTTAAAATTACTGTATGCAAATATAACAAAGTTTTCGATAAGATTGTTGTGAACTCAAAATATCTTCAAAAAAGGTGGCATATTGAACCTTTTTTCTTCTTTTCAGTTGATAAATGATGATTAATAATAACTAAACCAATGACTGTATGAAAAAGAATCCATGAACGGAAAGATAATGACGTTCGGGGATATTGTAATAGACAAGTGCACCGTAAAGAAGGGAGAGGGGATTTCGACCTTTACAGGACAACAGCGACTTACATTTGCTGGAGAGGCGGCTGCCTTGGGAGCTTGCGATGTAACTGTGGTGAGTTATATTTTAAATTTTCAACGGTTTGATATAACCGTTTGAGGAATAAATTTTTAGCTAGATATTTGAGAAGTGGCGGTAACGATTAAGAAACCGTGCAATTTTCAGCGTTTTGCTGTATCTTTACTGTCAAATAACTCTTTATGCAAAAGTAGTCAAAATCCACAGTCAAGCAAAATAATTGGCTATTTTTAGTCGTAATAGGTTCTATTTAGTCGTAAATAGTCGTAATTCGGCATATTTAGTCGAAAGTACCGATTATGACTTAACATACCACATCCTGCCTTTAAGAATGATTGCCCCTGCTTCTTTCATTTCCACAAGAATGTTCCCAACCATTCGTTCCTGCTGTTCCGGAGTCTTGGTCTTAGGAAGTACATCTTTGAGATAATCAAATATCGCATCACGCTTAGTTCCTGCCGAACCAGCATTTTGAAGATACTGCAAAATCATTTGTTGGAGTTTTGCTTTATCTAGTCCTCTGGTGCGAGTATAATGTGGTAACTGTTTTGTCCTTTTAGCAATATCAAGGGATATGCTATATTCAGAAACAGTCCCCTCTAAAAGACCTCTATTCAATAAGTCTATCACATTCTCATCAGAAATTCGACGTCCTTTTTGTACTGAGTCCAAAAGAATACAATCTTCCAATGTCAATGTTTTGTTTTCTTTGAGTAGCTGTGTGTATTTTTCATTGATTGTATTCCCATATATTGTCACACCAACCTCTTTATTTAATACATCTATTTCATAATCCGGCATCGGGAAATGACGACGCCTTTGTTCATTGAACATCTTTTTAATGCCACGACTTACGGTGTCTATCATGTTGAAATTCACCATTGCACGACAAAGACACTCATTTCGGAAATGACGTTGAGGTCCTCTGGTTTCCAAAGCCTTTTGCAGAGTACCAGGAATAAAACTACCTCCATTTGCATAGTAAATCCATCCGGGATTTTCTACAAAATTGATGCGCTGCTGTAAAGTATAATCCTGATGTGCAATGGCATTATGCAGTGCCTCACGAATAGTGTAGTCATCATATTGCTTCATTGTTTCTGGGAATAGTGTCCCTCCTGGCAATTCCCTCATTGTCAGATTGTGTATCTTGCTCAAGATTTTGTCAACGGTAAGAATAAATGGAGCAGTGAAATGTTCATAATCTACGACATTTTTGAATTCGTCCCGTAAAGTCCATGTAACTTCAACTACAGCAGGACGAAGTTTAAATACAGAAACAGGTTTTCCCAACAGAATAATAGCTGCACGAGTCAGTTTCCCACCGATCATTATTCCACTATTGGAAAGAAAATCTTCCAACGTCCATGCATCAATTTCCTCAGAAGGAATATTGGAAGAATGTACCTTTTTAAACATAATACGAGCTTTCGCTACAGCCAATTCATCCAAATCCGCTATTGTCGCATTAGGAACAATTTCAGCAGACCAATCTTTGGCTTCAAAGACAGGTTCTTCTAGAATAACGGCAAGCCGTTCTTGTGTCATCTCCACCAATGAATCTTCGACACGCTGCCATGCTTTTTTATGAGCATAAACCGGACGTCGAGGTAAATGTTTTGGAATATGGATTATCCAAACCGTTTTATGTGTATCCTCTGTAGTATATTCGTCAATACTTAATCCTTCGGAAGAAAGATTGGTACAATGCTCTATCAGTTTCCATACAGCAGATTGGGCATTCAAATTAAACTTGGATAAATCTGTCCCAACAATTGCCAATGTTTTATCCTGCACACCGATAACAAGATGTCCTCCCTCCATATTCGCCATGGCTGATACATATGAAATAACATCATTCTTTTCATCTCCGGCAAAGGTGTTCTTGAGATTTTTCATCTCTTTCCACTCACAGCGTGCATTCTCTTGCGGAAATTCACGGAGTAAATATTGTTGAAGTTCTTTTGAGGTCATAATAGAATTTTTCTACAATTTAGTAACTGAATTTGCCAATCTTTTCTCACCATCAATTTCAGTTGTATAATAACGCTGATTTAGAGTATTTAATAATTCAGTTAGTTCTTTTTCATTGGATATACGAAATCTATTTGTCGTAGCATCATATAGATTAGGACAATATTGGCTAATATAATTAGGTATTCTATTTTTTTGTTCGGTTGAGAAATTATTGTATCTTTCTGTTGCTTCCTTAATCCGTCTGCGATTAGCCGTTTTTACTTGATCTTTGCTAAAATCTGATTCTAAATTAATAATATCCATAGATAGAAAAGTTTCTACCTCATCATCTGTTGCTTCCCTGTACAATTCATTGATACCATTGAAAATAGATGTTATAGTATTTAGGTTTTTGAAGTACAATCGGTCCGTATCTTTTACAAAAATACAGTCTGGAGTATCTTTTATTACTAATATATTATCTTCTTTTAGGAGTCTTGCTTGATCTGAGGGATTCTGTAAATTACCCCAAGAAATCATACTCCTTTTTGAATACAAATAACTCGGGGTGATTTTTTGCAACAAAAAATATTTATCATTTTGTATGGAAACTACGAAATCTATTTTTTTATAATCCTCTCTCCTCATATATGAGTATGAAGTTGGAACAAAATTTTCTCGTAATAATGATATACAATATTCTTTTGTTGAAAAATTTTCAACGACAAACCATTCACCTTCTTGAAGTTTATACTCATCATCATAACTTCTAGCATTATCAAACTCTTCAATGTTATCAAATACTGTTACGTCAGATAAAACTCTATAATAAGAGCCGTTTACTCCTTTAGTTTTTGAAATTAAATAGTCCATAATTTATTTCTCAATATCAATATAGGTAAAGTCGTTAATTTGTCCTATACGTTTAAATTCGCATATTTCTCTTAATTTAATCTCTTTCTTAGTCATAATTAGTATTCTATGATTTCCTGTAGTCACAAAATAGTATCGATATCCTAAAATATGGAAAATTGGATTATACAAATATATTTCTGCACAAAAACATAGAATTGTAACAGCTCCATAAATGAAAATTAAAGATACTACAGTATTTATACTTAAACCAACAAATACATAGGCAAAAAATGTAGGCAGGAAAGTAGAACTTGCAGATTCTATTTTTGTGATACTTTCCCCCTTTATTTCTGTAGGATCTAATTTATAAAACCTTGTAGTTCCATACCAAGTAGTCAGTATTGGAACAATAAAGTATAAACAATAAGAAATCCAATTAGGAAAATCTATCGGAATACTTTTGTCTGTAAGATACATCCAGATTTTCCCAAGTGTTATCTCTTTATTGGTGAAACATATGCTAATCAGCAATAGAAATGCATTAGCAACGAATATTAATTTGTATAGCTTCATATATTTATCTCAAAATTATTCTGTACAATATCATAGATGTCCACCAACACCTTTAAACTTTTCGACAAAAGCGGCAATTTTTTCAAATACCTTATGTTTTTTAGTCAGATATAAAGGATTCAACGGGCTCATTTTGGGCAGGATGTTATTAAAGTCAGTTCCATTCTCACTTGCGTATTCACGTCTTAAAGACACTTCAATATAATGCTTGGCTTCTCTTTCATTCAGATTTTCGCTTTCTATCAAATCCGAGGCTTCCTTCTTTTGCTTAGTTTGCGCATATTCAAAGAATGCTTTTATAATTTCAGTTCTATCAGAAATGACATCGAGATTAGCATCATTGATAAAATCAACTATCAGGCTTTCTTTGGCTCTGTTGCCGACACTTGACCGGATAACCCTGCGGATTTCTTCTATCAATGAAGATTTGTCCATCTTCTTTTTGTTATTTTCAAAAATCAGCTCAAGAATATAATCTAGGTTTATCTCCTGTGATTTAAGCAAATCTATCTCGAAAATGACATCATCCCAGTCTATTCTTGATTTTTCCGACTTCTTTCCTTCTTTTTCTCGTCTTAACCAATCCCGTATATCGTTATAAGTCGATTTGTAATCCTGAATGATTCTATCAGACAGCATTTGTAGTTTCTGCATTTTTGCAATATCGTCGTCAGTGACAAAATAATCGTTCTTAAACGCTTCAATTGCTTCTGGATTACCGCTATCTATTGTTTGAAAAGCTTTGAGCATAGTGAACTCATCAAAATTCTGCAATATGTTTTCTACCCGTAGATATTCGCCAAACAGCTTGACAAAATCTTTCTTATCTTGTTCTGTAACGATATTGTCTGTATCTGGGAATTTATCATTCAGTTCTTTTACAATTTCGATATATCCTCTCCGTGCTTCGCCCGAAGCAATGTCTTTGAAGCCTTCCAAATATTCCCTGTAGCTTTTTTCCAGCACTACATTTGCGGTATTTTCATCACCGAATAATTTTATGGCATCAATCGTATGTTTTTCGAGATCTCTGAACGTAACGATATTGCCAAACGTCTTGGTGGCATCATAAATTCTGTTGGTGCGGGAAAATGCCTGTATCAATCCGTGATACCGCAAGTTCTTGTCGACAAACAGCGTGTTCAAAGTAGGAGCGTCGAAGCCGGTAAGGAACATGCCTACTACTATCACAAGATCTACATCCTTGTTTTTCACTCTTTTAGCGAGATCTCTGTAATAGTTCTGGAACTCTTTACCGTCAATGCCAAAACTTGTTCCAAATAGGGTGTTATAATTGTCAATGGCTTTTGTCAAAAACTCTTTTGCGCTAAGGTCCATTGCCGACGGTTCAAAGTTTTCATCAGGTATCTCACCTATTGCGCTCTGCTCTTCGTTGGCTGCAAAAGAAAATATGGTAGCTATTTTCAATGGTTTCTCCGAGTTTCTCTGCAATAGGTTCAATTCCTCATAGTAGCATTTGGCTGCATCCACACTACTGACAGCAAACATGGCATTGAAGCCTTTGCTGTCACTTTGGTTTCGATGGGTCTTGATTCTGAAGTTGTGCAAAATATATTGTGAAATCTCATTTATACGGGCAGGATGAAGCAAAGCCTGTTTGTTTTCTGCGGCACTTAGCTTCTGCTCGTCAAGTTCTGTTTCTATATTCCTGAAACAGGGTTTTACATTGTTGTAGTCAACCTTGAATTTCAGCACTTTTTCGTCGCGGATGGCATCCGTTATTACATATGAATGCAATTCTCTGCCGAACACACTCGCCGTTGTTTCCGAACCATAAGCATTCTCCGGGAATATGGGGGTTCCCGTAAAACCGAACTGATAATACTTCTTGAACTTTTTTCTTAATTGTTTTTGCGCTTCACCGAATTGGGAGCGATGGCATTCGTCGAAAATGAAAACAACTTGCTTTTGATAAACGGGCAAATTGTCTTCACTTTTCATCAGATTATTCAGTTTCTGGATTGTAGTGACGATGATTCTGTTGTCATCCTTCTCTATATTCCGTTTCAATCCTGCTGTGCTTTCAGACCCGTTGACACTATCTGGAGAGAACCGCTGATATTCTTTCATCGTCTGATAGTCAAGATCCTTGCGGTCAACGACAAAGAATACTTTGTCGATAAAGTCCAGTTGGGTTGCCAACCGTGCTGCCTTGAAACTGGTAAGCGTTTTTCCCGAGCCTGTGGTATGCCATACATATCCGCCACCTTCGGTTGTTGACCATTTTTTTGCTTGGTATGCGCTTCTGATTTTCCATAACATACGTTCTGTCGCAGCAATCTGATACGGGCGCATTATAAGCAAGGTATTGTTGGTGTCAAAGACAGAATAGGTAAAAATGACATTGAGCAAAGTGCTCTTTTGAAAAAAAGTTTCTGTAAAGTCTTTGATGTCCTTTATCGCGGTATTTTTTGCATTTGCCCAGTTCATGGTAAAGTCAAAGCTGTTTTTGTTGCGCTCAACCGTATTGGCAAAATAACGGCTGTCCGTGCCATTTGAAATGACAAACACCTGAATATACTTGAAAAGTGAATTGTCACTGTTGAAACTTTCTTTGGAATATCGGTGTACTTGATTGAATGCTTCTCGGATAGCCACACCACGTTTTTTTAGTTCAACATGCACCAACGGCAAACCATTGACCAATATCGTCACATCATAGCGATTAGCCTGTGTTCCAACTTGCTCAAACTGATTAATTACCTGCACCTTATTTCGGGCAATATTTTGTTTGTCGGCAAGATAGATATTTTTGATATGTCCGTCATCAAAAACAAAATCATATATGTAGTTATCGTGAATCTTACGAGTTTTATCAACCAAAGTATCACCTGGCTTATCCAAATATTCCTCCACAAAGCGCAGCCACTCCTTATCAGAAAACTCCATCTCATTAAGTTCCTGAATCTTTATACGGGCATTATCCAACAATGCTTTAGGTGTTGAAATATCCGAGCGATATTCATAACCCTGATTCACTAAATCCTGGACAAATTTGCGTTCAAGGCTTGCTTCCGACTGATAAGTCACCGAAGGCTCATGAAGTTCATTATACTTGGTATAGTCGTCAAGTACTATGAAGTTATTTGATTCTGCTATGATGTTATATTGTGCCATTTTATTATTCTGTATAGTAGTTATTATCAATAAGATGCTTGAATAATAGCTTCAATGTCTCTTGCTCTGGTCTGGTAGGTTCAGGAATTGTTTCGTAAGATAATGTTGAATGACTTGTAAATTGAATGATTCTGTTATAGTAAGTCTTCTTATCATCAGGCAACAAATCAGACCATTGCGGATATCCTAAAAAGTTAGCAGTCTTTTCATAAAGATTCCGAAGAAGCATAAAGTGGTATTTCTGAATATTGTTGCTGTCAATTGCTTCTTGGATTATCTGTTTTAAATAATGATGATATGAAAAACTCTTGTTGGAATCTCCTTTCTTTTCTAACAAGTCGTAAGTACCATCCTCGTTGTTCTGGAGCAAATAGCAAGCTTTGTTCCCTGTTTCGTTGAACAGAACATTGAAAAATAAGGGATTGTGAGTTGAGACAATAAACCGCAAGCCATTTGCTTCCTTTATAAGTCCGCCTAAATTAACCGCCAATTCAATCAAGTGGTTTTCATCCAATGAACTTACAGGGTCATCAATGAAGATATACTGCAAGTCATTAAACTGATCGGTTTCTCGTTCGTCTGGTTCTGCTATATTTAGATTCGCAACAATTTGGTTAAGCAGGCTGTAAAACACACACCAAATAAGGCAACTCTCTTCGCCTCTTGAAATCTTGATATTGTCTATTGTTTCTTCATTTCCTCCTTCAATGGAAAATGTAACCTCATTACATTCTTCATTGAAGCGGGGTGTTAATTTATCGCTGGTGTAACGCTGAAAATGAGTTATAATATTTCTTTCCTGTCCTTGATTTCTGAGCACCCAATCGGTAAAGTTGTTTGGTTGTATTTTGAGTTTCCTGTCAGAATCTGCATCCAAATCATTATCCCAATAGAACAAATCCTCCGTGAATGCATTATAATACAAAACCTTTATTTTGTGTTCCTCCGATTCGTCATTCGTGCTTTTGGGAGAAATCAACTCCTTGAACGCACGAGACAAACGTGTCTTACCCACGCCGTTAAAGGCATAGATTAGCTGTACCTTTTTATTCGTGTCACGAAGACTTTGTGCTATTTCAGTTAATGATTGTCCCATATTATGCGCTTATTTGGATTCTTGGAAATGACAGTAATTTATTTCTATAATATTCGTATTGTTCCTGCACTGCGACCATTTCTGCCGGAATACCTTTGGTAAGATCACCCACCAATGCATCAAAATTATTAAGTAGTGTAGCTATTCTTACTTGTTCTTCATGTGCAGGAATAGGAATAATAGCATTACCTAAGCCCTTGGCCGATATAGAACATATTTTTCCTTCAGATACATATTTGACAATTTGCTTGTGATAATAATTTGACCGCAAATAATGGGAAACATATTGAGGATACAAGTCACTTCTAAATATGAAACAGGCATCATGCACTGCAGCTGGTTCGTCTCCGAGCCAAGCTAAGCCAACTCCAATGTCTTCTTTATTTTCACCTGCGGCAACAATTACTACATCATTCTTTTGAGCATATCTCATTTTTGAGGCAAGTTCACTTCGAAGCCTCCCTTTGCTTTGAGTTGCATATAGTCCGTAATATGTGTACATATCCCCGTAATGAATGCAAGGAACACCATTACTAACAATGTCTGTCCTTACAAATCGTTTACCTCTTATAAATGTTCCTATCTCACTCATTTTCAACCAAGTTACGCTTTGCGTATCCCCCCCCCAATTTTATCAAACATTAACAATTTATTACGATAATACTCATATTGTTCCTTTCTCGCTTGCAGCTCCGCTTGCAGCTCCGCTTGCAGCTCCGCTGCATAATCCGCGAAGCGGTCGAGAATTTTGACGATTTCTTCTTGAATAGCAGGATGTGGAATTGGAATAAGAAAATTTTCTATGCTTGAAATATGAACATGAGGCACACCCCCTCCTTTTTTTGTGGCATAAATCTTATCTTGCACATTTGTTAAACAATAATACAGATATTTTGTGGAAACATTTTCGCAACCTTTTATAGAAAATGCATCACACACAAATATAGACTCGTTCCAATATTGTACATAACCTGCTCCTGCACCGCTTCCTGCTACTGTAATAGTTTCACCTTCTCTATTAAATTTGTCACAATAGAATGCTGGAACTCTTCCACCAGAAATTACAGGATATGCACCTTCTGTTGAGTTATTTTTAGTCAACGATGTCCCTCTTTGCATTATTGATACTTGTTTATCTCCTAACTTCTTGTACTCAACCCCATCCGGACAAAGTTTTTGTATTAATTCTTGCAGTTCACTCATAGTTCATCCTCCTCCAATTCTGTTACTATTTTGTCTATTTCAGCACGCAGTTCGTTTTCCCGTGCCACAATCCGGCGGATTCGTTCGTTCAATTCCTTAATGTCTGTCTTTGGACGGGTGTCTTCCACCTCAATATAACTGCTTACCGACAAATTATAATCATTTTCAGCAATGACTTTATAATCAACCGATTTGGCAATATAGTCAACATCTTCCTTTTTATCAAAGATGGCTATAATCCTGTCTATATGCCTGTCTTCTAGTATATTGTTGTTGGTCTCTTTCGTAAAGAAACTTTCTCCGCTTGCATCTATGAACTGGATTTTAGTATCAGACTTGTGTTTTGATAGCACCAGAATATTAACCGCTATCGAAGTGCCATAGAACAAGTTGGAAGGCAATGAGATAATGGTTTCCACATAGTTCCCGTCCACTAAATATTTCCTGATTTTCTGCTCAGCTCCGCCTCTATAGAAAATACCGGGGAAGCAGACAATAGCTGCACGTCCCTTGCTTGAGAGATAATATAACGCATGAAGAACAAAAGCAAAATCGGCTTTTGATTTCGGTGCAAGTACTCCAGCAGGAGCAAAGCGGTCGTCATTGATAAGAGTCGGATCATCCGAACCAATCCAATTTACTGAATAAGGTGGATTGGAAACAATGGCATCAAATGGCTTGTCATCACCGAATTGAGGATCAATCAGTGTGTTCCCAAGTGCAATGTTAAACTTATCGTAATTGATGTTATGCAGGAACATATTCATACGAGCCAAGTTGTAGGTCGTATGATTTATCTCTTGTCCGAAGAATCCATCTTCAATTATGCGGTCTTCAAACTGCCTTTTAGCTTGCAATAGTAATGAACCCGAACCTGCGGCAGGGTCGTATATCTTATTGACAGTAGCCTGCTTGTGCATGGCAAGTCGTGAAATGAGTTTTGAAACATTTTGCGGAGTAAAAAATTCGCCTCCAGACTTTCCTGCATTGGCGGCGTAATTGTTTATGAGAAATTCGTAAGCATCGCCGAAAAGATCAATCTCGTGTTCTTCAAAGCTCCCAAAATTCAATCCTTCCACACCTTTCAGTACAGCTGCCAAACGACTGTTTTTGTTTTCAACGGTATTACCAAGCCTTGTACTGGTAGTATCGAAATCGGCAAACAGCCCTTTAATATTCTTTTCAGAAGCATAACCATTGGCAGAACTTTCAATAGAATCAAAGATTGCTTTCAAATCTGTGTTAAGATTGGGATTTGTATGGGCAGTCTTTACTACATTGACAAAAAGCTGACTCGGATATATAAAGTACCCTTTTGTTTTTACTGCATCATCTTTAATTTCTGGAGTGATAATGCTATCAGGCAAAGAAGCGTAATTGATACTATCATCTCCACCTTCAATATAGTCTGTAAAATTTTCACTGATGAAACGGTAGAACAACGTCCCCAAGACGAATTGCTTGAAGTCCCATCCATCTACTGCCCCACGCACTTCATTGGCTATTTTCCAAATCTGAGATTGCAACTGTTCTCTTTGTTGTATGCTTGTCATATTATCTACTTGCTTTTATTAATGAGTTCCCTCCTATCAATATTTAACAATTCAGCTATTCTTGAAAGAGTAGCCAAGTCTGGCTGTGAAACATTGGTACACCATTTTGATACAGTTGAAGGATCTTTTTTCAACTGTTCAGCCAACCATTTGCCAGTCTTCTTTTTCTCGACAAAAACCAATTTGAGCCTATTTATATCTCTCATATCAATCATTAAATTGAATTTGAAACAAAGATAATGAATTAATTTTGTTTGATAATAGAAGTAGTTTACTTTTCTGTACGCATATATTTTCCGACTTTGGAGGAAAAGATTCCAGCAAGTAGTTTTGGGGCACCGAAAACATTTCGGGTGCCCCAAAACACAACTTGCTATGTTCGCTTGAACATAAAATTAAGTATAGAAATTACAGCCCAAAATAGAAGAATTTTTCGTTGGCAAGATGCTTGTTTACGATGGTCATATTATCTGTTGCTTCCAACAAATAACGGTCGGTTGGTTGGTTTGCCCAATTGTTGGTTAGTATAATGGTCGGTTGGTCTATATTCTATTGTCATTATAAAAACGGTTAACGGAATAGCAAAAATGCCGGATTGCGCAGTCCCTTGACTTTAAGACAATACTCGGCATAGCTATTATACGGAAAAGGTATTCTCGAACCACATTGAAAGAAGAAAGGATTATTTTCTGGAGGGAGTGCAGTTTCCCGTTTGCCACTATTTCATTGTGTCCTATAAAAAACGCCCTCCCTTGTTTCTGAATGAAATATTAGAAACGCATACAGATAGACATACAAGCCTATTTCGTATGCATCGTGAATTGTTTTGTTTTTGACGATTGTTTTTTAGACATTAAGTCTAATTATAAACGCTGCACCTCAACACAATCCAAATAAATTTGTCTTTTGTATTCGGTTTGCAGTTTATTTTCCGTCAGTCGTTTGTTTCCGTAGCCGTCAACGTCCATTGTACAGACGTGAAAGGGAAAAGGTTTTCGGGCTGAATACGCTCTGGAAGAGGAAGATTCTGCCCGAAACGGCAAAGCCGCCTGACCTTTTCGCTTTCAATAGAGTCTGTACTAACTTCAATGGACGAGTGAGGAAATATGCGACTGGCGGTTAATTATTATATGGCACTGCAAATGCTTTTCTCCATATCTCCCAATTTGTCAGAGAGTTGTTCCAAATCCTGACTAATCTTTTGGGCGGTTATCTTTGCGTAGATTTGGGTTGTCTTTATGTTGGTATGCCCCAACAGTCTGCTGACGGTTTCAATCGGTACTCCGTTGGATAGCAGAATGGTAGTCGCTGCCGAATGCCGGGCAACGTGATAGGTCAAGTGCGTTTTGATACCGCATAGTTTGGCTATGGTTTTCAGTATCTTGTTGCAGGTTGTGTTGCTCGGCATAGGGAATACCTTGTTGTCCCTTGTCATGCCTTTGTATTTTTCAATGATACATTTAGGAACATCCAACAGACGGATATTCGATTCCGTGTTGGTCTTCTTTCTTCGGGTGGTAATCCATAGGTTGCCGTCAAAGAATGTTTGCAGGTTGTCTTCCGTGAGATTCTTGACATCGGAATATGCCAAACCTGTAAAGGTGGAGAACAGGAACAAGTCCCTGACAAGCTCGTGTGTCTTGTCGGGCATTTTGGTATTCATAATGGTGTGTATTTCCTCTTTGGTGACATAGCCCCTGTCCACGCTTTCGGGAGAGTTGATATACCTTGCAAAGGGGTTGAATGGCAGACGGCCGTCATTCCTCGCTATGGAAACGATGTGTTTCAATACAATCATATAGCCCCATATCGTGTTGGTGCGACATTTCTTTTCCGTGCGCAGGAAATACTCGAAATCGTTGATAAATGAGAGGTTCAGTTCTTTAAGGGGAATGTCATTTCGCTTGTAGGTGTACGGAAGAAACTCGCAGAGATGCTTGTAAACGGTCTTGTAGCGTTGGAATGTACCTTGAGCCCTGCTGTGCCCGACTTTCTTGGCAAATTCGCTGTTGTGCTGCTCAAAAAGCTTCAACAGGGTTTCCTGCTTGACACCGATACCAAGATAGGCATCTTTGAGTTTGGCAGCGGTGACATATCCGTCCGTCTGCATCAGTTTCTGATAACGGCGGTTTACCTCCACACGGATTTTATCAACGGCATGGTTGATTCGCTGTGCTTCGACACTTTTGCCCGAAGCACGGTTGTTTTTCACATCCCACAATCGCAGGGGAACATCCATCTTGCAACTGAACTGTTTAATCTCTCCGTCCACCGTAAGGCGGTACATCAAAGGTAGGTTGCCGTTGGGTTTCTCACTGCCTTTCTTCACGTAGAATAAGACCTTAAATGTACTTCTCATAACTCACTCTTTTTTGGTTACAAAATTAGTTTATAGTGAGTTACCGACAGATAAGACAAATTATGCCAAACGGTGAAATCTTTCGGTTTCGCAAGAAATTTTCATCATTACACGGGTAATGATAAAGTAACTGAACTTTTGCGCTGTTTGGCTATATTATGGTTCTCTTTGGCTTTTTGCCGAGAGAAAAATATAGCGTAACGAACGCTTTTTCAGTCGGTTCGCTACGCTTTTCTCATTTTTGTATGCTCGCTATGTGTTTATTTTAGAATGCATACCCGAAGCCGATATTCAGATATATAGGGTACATCGAGAAAGTGATCGTATGGAAGTCATTCTTGAAGATATTGTTGAGTCCCCAGGTAAGGTCAGCGTATATGTTGAGATGTTTGAACGCTCTCCATCCGGCTCCTGCCTGAAGTCCCCACTGAAAACGTCTCAGATCGTCGGAGAAGTCATAAGTTGCAATTTTATCATCGGTAAATTCTACTTTAGGTCCTGTTGGATCGTCCTCACGCAGATATCCTTCGTATACGTGTCCTGAAAATTCCCTTGAAAGTATATAGGAAAAATAAGGGCCTGCTTTCACATTCCAACGGCTACTCAACTTATAAGTAGCCATCAATGGGATGGTTAATCCGGCGGTATGTACTTTGGTCTTTACCCCTCCTGTCCATACTCCGCTGATCCTTTCACCTCCTTGTCCCAGAATTTCCATACTGTAATTCTTTACGGTAGCTTCGGTGGTCATAGCCTTGTTTTCAAGCCGTAGCCCTACGATGACACCCAGTTTGTTCTGAACCGCTACCCATTTGGTCACTTCACCCCCGATTGTAATGGCGAGAGTCGGATTGTAACCGTCAATAGACCGGATTTCCGCCGGTAAGGGAAGCGGAGCTGTGCCGCCGATACTGATTCCTGCTTTCACTTCGTATTCCAATCCGCGAAGGGCGGAACGGATAAGCGTTTCATTTCTATCCACTTGTGCATAACCGGGCAGGGCAACACTTAAACAAATAAGCAGACCGAATGTATAAAGGTATTTTTTCATCGCTGTAATTATTATAAAATCATTTAGGTTTTAGTTTTCTGTATGATAGACCAGTTCGACTTCATCAATCAGCAAGGTGCTTCCGATGGCTCCATTGAAATAAGCGCCTTCCAGACTGGAGGTAAAGACGATTGCTACGTTGTATTTTCCATCCCTTAGCTTTTCTTTGTCGATGAACTTGCCGGGGCGGGTAATAAACGGAAGTTTGAAATAAGTCCATTCATCTGTTTCTTTGGCATTGTCGATGCGTGCTATTGAAACCAGATTCGGACTGGTGAACGCATTACTTCCGTCAAGAGTAGGAACAGACTCGCTCGTTTCGTACATGATGGCGTATATATCGCAAATGTCACGTTTTCCGTCAACGGGTTTTCCTTCTTCGGTGAACTTGTCTCCCGCCTTGTATTTATAATAACCGGCCAGATAGGTCGGCACATAACGGAAAGGCAGACCGAATCTGGTAGCTTGCAGCGGATAGCTCATGGCATTGTTCACATCAAAAGAGCCGATAAATAAGTTTCCTGCGGCAATGGGCATACCCATTAACTGCCCGAAGAAACCGGTACTTCGCGTTACTAATGAAAGACATTTTCCTTCTTTACCATCCGCTATTTGGAAAGTGGGGTAGTCGTCGGCTGTTTTAGGAACGCCGGTCATGGCATAACCCGCATTTCCGCTGGCCCATTCCATAATCACTTTGTCTTCTTGCCGTTCTACGAATATATAGTATTTTTTCCCACCGAGAGTGTCCTCGAAGTTGTAGTTAGTTGCAAGTTCCGTATCAATAACCGAAACTGTATATGTTTTTTTCCATACTCCGTCGGCTGCTGTGACAGTGTATTTTTGCGGTAGATTAAAATCGTGTACCGTTCCGCTCAAAGGGCTGATGGTAGCTCCCGGAGTCAGGGTGAATTCCGGTGCAAGGGCCGAAACGTCTGTTCCCGGTCCCACAAAAAGAGTTACCGAATTATTATTAATGATAGGACTTGTAGTCATTACTGCTTTCGGCAGTGTGCAACTAAGTATATCTGCTTCTGCGTTAAGAGCTTCGTCACGGATGCAAGAAGAGATGATAATACTTACCAGGAAATATAAAATCACGTGTTTTGCTTTCATTTTTCTCTTTTTTCTTACTGTTAAAGTTTAGTTCTCAGAAGCGTTTATAACAAAATGAAATTTTATTTGTTCAGTAAGAGATGTATGATAAAAAAGATTTTCTTACTTTTGTGTGTACTTAAAACTTATGAGTTTATGACTGAGTCAGAAAGAAGGCAAATTATAGAACTGATTAAGAGAGAGGTAATTCCGGCTATCGGATGTACAGAACCTATTGCTGTGGCGCTTTGTGTAGCGAAAGCTGCCGAAACATTGGGGATGCGTCCGGAGAAGATAGAAGTACTGCTCAGTGCCAACATTTTAAAAAATGCGATGGGGGTAGGAATACCGGGCACAGGAATGGTAGGACTTCCCATTGCCGTTGCTTTAGGAGCATTGATAGGCAAATCAGAGTACCAGTTGGAAGTATTGAAAGACTGTACACCGGAAGCTGTAGAGTGCGGAAAGCAGTTTATTGCGGAAAGACGGATTTGTATTTCCTTGAAAGATAATATCACGGAAAAGCTCTATATCGAAGTGATTTGCAGGTCCGGAGATAGAACGGCGAAAGCTGTAATTGCCGGTGGTCATACCACCTTTATATATATAGCCGATGGAGGTAACGTATTACTGGACAGGCAGCATACAACCGATGAAGAAGAGGAAGCGACCGCTCCCGAACTGAACCTGCGTAAGGTTTATGATTTTGCCTTGACAGCTCCTTTGGATGAAATTCGTTTTATTCTTGATACGGCACGTTTGAACAAGGCTGCTGCCGAACAAGCCTTTAAAGGCAGTTACGGACACTCTTTGGGAAGAATGCTTCGGGGAAGTTATGAACACAAAGTGATGGGTGACAGCGTATTCTCTCACATCCTCTCTTATACTTCTGCCGCTTGTGACGCTCGAATGGCAGGAGCTATGATTCCGGTCATGAGTAATTCCGGCAGTGGTAATCAAGGAATATCGGCCACGCTTCCTGTGGTGGTCTTTGCTGAAGAGAATAATAAGAATGAAGAAGAACTGATCCGTGCCTTGATGTTGAGTCATCTTACGGTTATTTATATCAAACAAAGTTTGGGACGTCTTTCCGCTCTCTGCGGTTGTGTGGTAGCTGCCACAGGTTCTAGTTGCGGAATCACTTGGCTGATGGGAGGAAACTATGACCAGGTTGCCTTTGCCGTTCAAAACATGATTGCCAACCTGACGGGCATGATTTGTGACGGTGCAAAACCGAGTTGTGCCCTAAAAGTGACTACCGGAGTCTCAACAGCCGTACTGTCTGCTATGATGGCAATGGAAGACCGTTGTGTAACTTCTGTGGAAGGTATTATTGATGAAGATGTAGATCAAAGTATCCGTAATCTGACAAGAATCGGCTCACAAGCTATGAACGAAACGGATAAAATGGTACTCGATATCATGACACACAAAGGATGCTAGAAAATGAGGAGTTAGAAAATGAAAAATGAGGAATGAAGAATTAGCTGCGCAATGGTTGATAGCAATTCTTCATTCCTCATTTTTAACTCTTCATTAACTTAGTGGCAACAGCCGCCACTGCATTCGTGGTCATTGCAGCCACCATCACCGCAACTGTCGCATCCGCAACCGCAGCCTTCGCCACTCATCATTTTCACCAGTTCCTGAATTTCTTCGTTAGTAGCAGGACGGCTTTCAATCACTTCGCCTTCAAAGATGAGATCGGCGCCTGCCAACGGATGGTTGAGGTCAACGACTACTACATCCGGTTTGATTTCTACTACGCTGGCATTTACGCGTTGACCGTCACCGGTCATCAAAGGTACGATATTACCCTCTTTGATATGGTCGCTGTCGAACTTGCCGTCAACCTCAAAGATATTTTTCGGGAGATCAATCACGTGTTGCTCGTCATATTGACCGTATGCCTTGTCTGCCGGAATGGTGAAGTCAAATTTGTCACCTTTAGAAAGAGAAGTTATCTGGTTCTCGAAGTCCTCGAGTGTTGTTCCTAATCCTGAAATGAACTGAAAGGGATGTTCTGCTTTTGCTTCTTCGAACAATTCCTTTTCACCATCTTCCATTGTATATAGTTTGTATGCAACGGTAATGTACTTGTTTT
>OCSG01000848.1_pt1 | contig 22957 bp, 17 predicted proteins | sample 1538831 | NCBI WGS metagenome assembly OCSG01 (sample SAMN04571729, study PRJEB22368) | human gut metagenome | biome: human gut; material: stool | host: Homo sapiens | place: Luxembourg | collected 2012-09-20 | reverse complement strand
TTTAGCGTAACCTTTAACCGTTTCAATCAAGTTAGGAAGAAGGTCATTACGACGTTTCAATTGAACATCAATTTGACTCCACGCCTCCTTGGTTTGCATGCGGCTATTAACTAAGCCGTTATAACTTGCAATAACAAAAATCACGAGAACAACAATAATGGCAATAATAATCCAAATCATATTTTTTATTCCTTTCTTATACCTAAAGAAAGTCCCTACGACTTCTCTTACAAGTATCTTTAATAGTCTCAGTATATCAAATTTTCAGATAAAAGTGGTAGAATGTAAGTCATTTTACAAAAAACTGGACAAGATGTCCAGCTTTTTTATTACTCTTTAGTCGTATGTCGTTTACCTTGGGCTATGGCATCTGCTTCTGTCATAGTGACGACATTAGCCTTATTGGTATTGCTAGGCATACTATTGATGTCATACCAATAAACATCTGCTGTTCCATGACGCGCCACATAAACTGTTCTACTTTCTTCCTGTGTAGGTTGCACAGGCTCTGACTCAGAACTCGGTTGTTCAGCCACTTGGGAACTCTCAGAACTAGGCTCAGATGGTGCCTCAGTAAATTTAGTAACCGTATTTGTCGCTGTTCCATCCGCATAATTGATTTCTGCATTTGGTGATTGGTTATCTAAGACAACATGTGTAACTCCCTGACTATCAAGAGTCTCCTTATCTCCACCAAGTTTAATTTCCAAGAGATTTCCAGAACTATCGATACCAACATACTGAAGTTCTACTTGACGAGGCAACAACTCGTCTCCACTGTAGATAGCTGTTACTTTATAATCTAACCAATAGTTAGGGTGGAGTGCCAGCCAGTTATCCAAGCGATTCTCGTAATAAAGCATGCCTGACTGATTATCTTCATCGGTTCCTTTATAATTTCCAGAGTTCAACCAGGCAGTCATAGGTACTAAATTCTTGCCCTCGTCATTGACCCCAGAAAACTGATAGCCAATCAAATGTCCTCGATTCATTAACCAAGATTTTGATTTACCATTACCATAATAAAACTTATAGTTATGCCATCCTACAGGATCATATTTTATTTTACCGGGACGCTTATTCTTCGGCTCGTCCTTATCTTGTAACTGTATATGAGCACTGTGGGCACGTCCTAACTGGTCCTTTTCCTCCATTACAAACTGTTTTTGACCATTAAAAGCTAATATACCATTGTTCTCATCCGCTTGAGCGACTTGAGGGGGCACAGCCAATGATTGTTTGCTAGTATCTACTGAAAATCCGAAACCTAAAGTAAATACTAAAACAAGAAGAGCAAATAAACGAATCCTACTATTTCTTTTTTCTTTCATTATCTTAACTCCTTATTTTTTTATCACTTTAATTATACAGGACCTAATCTTTTTGATAAACGTACCACGATTAAAAACATGTTCAAATCCAGCTTCGTCGTTTCCTCGAATTAAGATACCTGATAGTTGATGATTCTCATATTCTTTTACAATTTTTTTGATAAATGTTTTGATTTTATTTATTTGCATCCCAGATAGCTTTACATTCAACGTTAAATCATCCAAGCCATCAGTATCAAATAAATCAGATAGAGCTTCACGTTTTTCTGATAAAGAAGAAAAAATATCATTTTTTGAAGTAAACTGAATTTCATCAACACTAGATAATTTTTTTAAAAAATTCCTCTTTATCTTCATAAAACCCCTTTATGTTAAACTTAACTTCCGTTGTATCTTTAAGAATTTTTTCTAGCAGATTACGGTGTCTTACATCCGAAAAATACAATAAATTATTATCTAAATCAAATAAGACAAAAAATTGCTTCAAAAATTCCAACTCTGTTTCTGATTTAGGATTTTCACGTTTTTGATTCGTATAGTAGTCCGTTACAGTAGTATCTCTTGGCCCTAATTTTCCAGATTCTATTACTAAAAAAACGAAGTGATTATTTTTATCAACCTCCATATGATATAATCCATCTTTATGTTGTAAGTTGCATGGAGTCAACTTATCAAATGTCTTTAAAATAGGTTGTAACCATCTCTCCTCTTTGAATGCTTTCAATAAATGGTTTCCAAATAGAAAAAGTAAGCTCTGACATTTATTTTCCCTCAAATTATTTCAACTTTAAAATTCTAACAGCTATATTCTCTACTCCACCTTCACCTGTCCATTCATCAGCATTGGTAAGAGCCAATCGCGAAGTTGGGTGAGTTCTTGGTTTTGATTTTCTAGAATCTGCTGTTTTAACATTATGGGTTGTAGCTTGGCATCTAATTTTGAAATAAGTTCAATAGGCGGAACTACAATCTTAGCCTGTTTCAAATGGTCTTGAGTAATGTGTCCCATAGTTGTTTTTCTTAACTCAGCAATCGCTTTAAATACCTTTAAATAGCTTTTCAATTCAAAGTAGATGAAGGATTTTGGATAAGTGTCCGAAGTAACTTTAAAAATATGTTGATTTAAAGCTCCCTTTTCTTTCCCCCAGATTATAACCTCTAATGTTGCAGACCAAGAAAATAATATGTCTCCTCTATCTACAACTGCTTCTGAGGGAATATCCAATCTTGCTCTTTCTGTATCCTTTGAGAAACCATTCATCATTTCTCTAATTTTAATGACAGGAAGGTAATCATCCTCATTTGTATCTGGTCTATATTTTTGCATAGCAAGACCATTATAAAAATTCGCTATATTCCATAAAGAATCCACTCCCCACCCTTCTGGGATTTCGCGTTTGAGTTCTGGGTTATAGACCATCTTTCCGCCTGATGATTTGTAGGGTTTGCCATTCTGGTCTGGGAAATCAAACTGTACAAACCAGTAGTCATAGAGGGTCTTAGCCATGGCTTCCAACTCTTGGTTGATTTTGTTGTTGGTTTCCAACTTTTTTCGTATATTAAATAAAATAGTTGCAACTGCTTTTTGAATTTTTAAATCTGGTAGTTTGACTACTATACTTTCATACGCAGATTTGGTCATACTAGGTAAAGTTGAGCCTGAATCTAAATTACTCAAATCAAGTTGAGATAGATAAGAATACAAATAAAATGCATCTGCTAATTTATCATTTACAACAGCATAATACATAGTATCTACTGTCCAAAAACTCTCATTTACATACATAATATTGCTTAAAGTTCCTTTACGTGGTAGCAGTATCGCTTCTCCAGAGTATAATGCTTCATCTACATGAGACATTAACCCTCCACTCCCATATAAAGGAATATCACCTTTATTTAAATGATCATATTTTGTTCCGTTGTATATTTTAAGCAACTCACATAATTTGAATTCTTTTACATCACAATCACTCATACTTCAACCCCTTCATCTGCTTCTTAATCTCCTGCTCCAAGGCATGTGATTGCTGGAAGAGGTCTGAGAGTTTGTTTTGAAAGGCGGTCATTTTGGCGTCAAACTCTTCTGCTGTGATATCTACATAGTCGATCTTGATGTCAAAGTACTGACCTGCGCTGAGAGAGTAGTTTTTCTCCTTGATATCCTCATAAGAGACTGTGACAGAAAAGTCCTCGACGGCTTCTTTCTTGATAAAGGTCTCGACGATTTTCTGCTCTTCTTCAGGAGAAAGCACGGTCTTTTGATTCTTGCCTTCCTTGACTTTGGTTCCGAGGTTTGAGGCATCGATGAGGACGACATCACCCTTGTTTTTTTTATCGATAAAGAGAATGGAGACGTTGGTACCTGTCGTCGCAAAGATATTAGACGGCATAGAAACGACACCTGCCAGCATTTGATTGTCCACTAAGTGTTGGCGGATTTTCTTATCAATTCCCGATTGAGCAGTAATAAAACCTGTAGGCAGAACAACTGCTGCTTGACCTTCTGGTTTTAAAGAATAGATGATATGCTGAACAAATAGTTCATAAATCGCCATCTTATCCTTAGACTTGGCCGGAACCTTTGGAACTCCTGCAAAGAATCGCTCGCTAGCTTCTGGCAAGGTCTCCACTTGGTCACGCCACTCTGAAAAGTCCAGCTTGAAAGGAGGGTTAGACACGATATAGTCCATCTTTTCAGGATGGCGATTAGCGATGATAGTATTTCCCTGTACGATATTGTGAATCGAATGTTGTAGTCCATTCAAGATCAGGTTGAGTCGGAGAAGATTAGATGACTTTTGCGATATATCCTGACTGTAAACAGTAGTCTTATCCACACCGATACGACTAGCCAGGTTCATAAGCAAGGTACCCGAACCAGCAGACGGGTCATAGATCCTCACGTTTGACGGCTGGTCATTTCCCACCAAGATATCTGCGATAATCTTAGCAACAGAGTGTGGTGTGTAGTACTCGGCATACTTGACACCACCGTCTTTGTTGTAGTCCTTGATCATGTACTCAAAGAGAGTTGAGAAAAAGTCGAAACCTTGTGAAAAAATGGTCTCATCAAACTTGACGCGTGCAAGGAGATTGATGATAGCTTTTGCCACTTCGTTGCGTTTACTGCTATCTGAGATAGTATCCGTAATCAGACGCTCATCAAAGAGACGAATAGCCGTATCTCCGTCCGTATGTACAGAGAAGATATCGTTATTGTCAATGGCGATTTGATTGAGAGTGTTTTCAAACGTCTCATAAAAATCGGATTCATTTTGCTTGCGATGGAGCGTTTCGATGAATTGATTTGGCTTCATCCAGGCTGTTGAAGTTCCGATATCCTCTAGGAGCCAATCATAATCCTCTTCACTCATAGATACTAGACGGTCATAGGTGTTTTCCGAATCAACGTCTTGTGCTTCATAGAGAAACTTGTCATTCAAGAATTTGTACAAGAAAGATTGGGTAAGGAGTTTGTATTCTCCTGCTTCACCCCCTAGACCAGCATGGGTAAAGACTGCTTTCAAATCATCTACCAAGTTTTGGACTTGGACCTTATATTGTTCATTCATTAGTTTTGATATTCCTGTTCGTATTCTTCAAATAAAGATTCAACAAGATTGTTGAAGTCTTGTTTTGTCAACCTTTCATTTCCTGCTGACTCTGTATTTTTCATTTCTTTGCGTGCCTGTTCACGAATCATTCGTTTAAAAAATTCATTGTTATCAAGGACACCTTGATTTAAACCAATTTGATAATCTAAATTGGCTTTTGAGCCTTTAATCACATGAAAGATAACTGGAAATTCACTTACTACGGTTGAGTTGGTAACATGCTTAAAAGATCGAGCTGCCATTTCATCGCCATTGAAATTCATAGCTAGTCGTCGCATTCGGCTCTTATAATCTTCAAATGCGTCAAACAGATTTTGATACTCAGTCTGAGTTTCTTTGATATTCTCCATTGTGAGGCCTTCCTGCTCATAAATCATATGTTTCTTCAGGATTCTACGGAATTCCTCATAGAGATTTACCCATTCAGGGTCTTTTTCATCTGGACGACCATTAATCCCACCTGCAACTCGTTTGCGAAGCTCGTAGAGATCATTCGCTGCTAGTCGTAACTCCTCTTCTGCGATTTTAACGAAACTAAATGTCGTATCAGACATTGCTAGATTAAGCAAGGTTCGACTTGAAAATTCATCAGGTTTTTCCATAAGTGAGAGGTTAAGTAAACGTCTTGAAATCACGTTCAACAAAGTCGAAACCTGGTTAATGTCAATTTTACTTAGAAGTTCACGATGTCCTAAAAGTCGAGCAACATTATAAAATTGCTTCATCGCTTCTAGCGCTTTTCGTAACTCGATAAGTTGATGTCTATCCCTCACTTCGTCGATGGCTTTAGAGAAGAACTCTAGATTCTCAGTTGGATAATTCATCAAAATTGTCTCTGATTTCTCAAGTTGTTTACTAATTTCGTCAGCTGAAACAAAGAGGGAACCAAAAACATTTTCAACATCTTCTCCTGTGTTTTTTAGATCATACTCCTGATTAAGCTCCTCCAAATACGCACGATTGGTTTTATCAAATTCTTTCGAAATATCTGCAAAGTCAATCACATATCCAAATTGATAATCCTTATATGGACGATTAACACGTGTCAATGTTTGAAGTAAGTTATGAGCCTTGATTTTGCGACCTAAGTACAATCTTTTCAACCTGGGTGCATCAAATCCTGTTAGTAACATCGAATATACAATAACAAGATCAATTTTACCTTCTTTATAGCTCTCTACACGATCTTTCTTGTATTCTTTGTCACCTTCATCATGAAGGATTAAAGCTGATGTGATATTTGTCTCCCCACGACTTCTGCGTTCTTCTAATTGCTTTTCAATCTCACGAGCTTGCTTAGATGAATCACAAACGATCATTCCACCGATGGAATCATCATCGAAGACAACATCACGTGCTCTATTGAAATCTTCCAGAATGAAATCCAACATTGGTGAGACATAACGTGGATGAGCAAAAATATCATCTTTTGAAAGATCTCCACGCAAGATTTCTTCATTGATGGTTTGAAGAGTCTCTTTATAAGAGGTTTCAATATCTTCACGCATCAGACGAAGTGTAAAACCATCATCAATCGATTGATTGTAGTAGTATTTATGGATATAATCACCAAAAATATCACGAGTCGTTGCATGACTTTCCTTGGTTTTACCATCTTTTTTATATGTTATTAGGGGCGTTCCAGTCAATGCAATCTTAATAGCATTTTTATCTGCATTGTATAGATTTGGGAGATAGGAGCCTTTCTCATTATATGAACGGTGAGCTTCATCAATAAAATAGATATTTTGACGATTTAAATCATAGCCTGAATGATCTGTTAAATCTGAATTATCCTTAAATTTTTGAATATTAACGACAGCAACTTGATAATCATCATGTTTTTCATTCAATTCTTGTGGACGGTTAATCCTTTTTACTTTCAAGCCACGTTTCGTAAACTCTCGCGTAGCTTGATCTGCAAGATCCAAGCGATCAACTACAAAATAAAACTGAGGAACGATTCCTTGTTTTGAGAAATAATTTGTAAGGTACCTGATATTAAAATAAGACAAGGCAGTTTTTCCAGATCCTTGTGTATGCCAGATGACACCTTTCTTCACTCCTTTTCCAATTGCATCCTCAATTGCTTTTGTTGCAAAAAACTGTGGATAACGCATCACATGTTTTTGCAGTTGAATAGTGCCATCTTTCGAGTGTTCTTCTACATAAGCTAATCCATATCGAAGCAAAAACAATAGTCTTTCCTTTTGATAGAGTGATGAGATAAATGTATTACAAGGTGTACTTGGATCTTGATTTGTCTTAAATTCTGGCTGAGATTTCAAGGCAAATCGATTAACATCTTTTAATACTGCGTCAATCTCCTCTTCACCTAATGAACGTATAGAATAAATTAGTTCCTCTTCTCTTTCTTCCTTAAATGCATTGAATTTAGTTTTTGAAAATGCATTGGAACAGTAAAAGGATCCTTGCTTTTGTTGACCTTGACCACTGATATAAGGTAAATTATCTGAGAACGAAATTAATTGTGTAATATTATTGAAACGACGGAATCTCCTATTCTCAAATCTAACGGCTGTTCGTGATTGCTCAGATTGAATAGCAGTCTTACCATCACGAATGGCATTAGGTTGTTTCACTTCAATATATGAAAGTGGTAAGCCATTTATAAAAATGACGATATCAGGTCTAAACTCGTCTCCTCCATTTTGACAGGTTACCTCTAAAGCAAGGTGAAATGTATTATTTTCAGGGTTTTCCCAGTCAACATAAGTTGGACCACTATCACTTACTATACGATTATAAAAGGCACGTCCTAAATCATTTTGATCTAATTCAATCTTGATATTATTAAGTTCTCTTTCAACATCCAAATCAGTTGCATAATTATTGAACTTTAAAAATTGCTCTCTAAAGATTGAAATTAAAATATTTGTTTCGGGGTCTCTCCCCATAATCTCCTTACCATTATGAGGAAGATATGTATACCCCAAACGCATTAAGTGTAAGGCTGCTGGAATCTGAACCCTAGTTAATTCTGAAAACTCTCTTCTAGAAACCATTGTTTCACCTCTCCGTCCTGTCGTAATCCCTTACATTATAGCATTTTCACGGTTTCTTTCATAGTTTTGGAAAAGTTCAAACAAAAAAACACAGCTTGGTTCCGTGTTTTTATCTTCTATTTACTCTTTTTTTTCTGAATGAGTTTTTCCACTCTTTGGTAACTGGCTTCAATTTCTTCCTTGCTAAAGAGTTTTGATTGTAAGTCTTCCCAGCTACTGCCGATGGCTGGATTAGTTTTATTCTTCATAAGTTTCTCTTTTTACTCTCCCCTATGAATCGTAAACCCTGTGGCTTGTTGGTTAGCCATGATGATCATGTCTGAAATCTGAACACGTCGTGGTTGCTTGGTGACATATAGGACCGCCTCCGCAATATCTTGGGCTTGGAGGGCTTTCAAACCTTGATAGACATTGGCTGCTTTGTCCTCCTTGTCACCGTGAAATCGAACTTGAGAAAAGTCCGTCTCAACAATACCTGGCTAAATGGTTGTTACCTTGATATCTGTGGCAATGGTATCAATACGCAATCCGTCACTATAGGTCAGCTGAAAATCCTCCTTCCAGCCAATGACACTATATCTGTCCCACGAAAGACAAGCTGATGGTAGTCTAATTCAGGTAAACTGAAAATTATGGCTGCAAATTGCTTTTCAACTTCCTTGTCCAAGACACTACGGTAGCTACTTAGATTAAGTCCCGCAAAACGCCTCGACCTAACCATAGATTCAGCTAGTTCAACCCGTTTCTTAGTCACCATGAAGCTGTAGTCTAGATTCAGGTCTTTCTCCTCGCATAATCATGTAAATTGAGGGGCTTCTGTAAATCACTTGCTGTGAACCATTTGTCATAGATCAGGTAACCAATTTCGTTGATACAAACCTTATCCAAGATATTGAGAGGTTCTTGATCAAAGGTAAGCTCCTTCACCTGTTCAAGATAATCGATTAAATTGGGCATGGTAAACTCTTTGAAAGTCTTTCTTACTTTGATTTTACTAGAATTTTCACAAAATTGTTAGTGAAAAATGTGATATGATAAGAGAGATTATTTATTAAGAAAAGGAAACTTATGACTATTTCACGATTTTACCGTATCTTACTAGCTCTTTGTGGACTGGTAGGAGTCTCTATTCAAATCCATGATGATGGTTGGGGCATGTTGCTCTACTACACCGTTTTGTCCAATATCCTCGTCTTTTCTAGTTTGATTTTCTTTATCATCTATGACTTCAAAAAAGGGGATGCGACGACTAACACAAAACTCTTGCGTTACAAGGGTGGCGTAACCATGGCCATCCTCATCACTGGAGTCATCTATCACATCCTCTTGGCTCCTATTACAGAACCTGAGAAATTCTGGACCCTCCGCAATTTCTTAGTTCACTATATTGTCCCTTGGGGATTGGTGCTTGATACCCTCATTTTCGATGCTAAGAAAGCCTTTCGTCTGCGCGAACCACTTTACTGGTCCCTATTCCCACTGTCTTACTTCGCCTTTGCCCTTCTAAACGGACTGGTTCTAAAACTGTCAATTCCAGGTGCCAAAGATAGTCCTTTCGCCTACTTCTTTATCAATGTCAATAAATTTGGTTGGAATAAGGTCATGATAAACGTCCTGGTCATCAGTGCTGGCTACATTGCTGTTGGCTATCTCTTATTCCTCTTGAAAAAATTTATCGGTCATAAACCGGCATAAAATACAAACTGAGCTCCAAAAGGAACTCAGTTTTTCTATTTCAATAATCCTAATCTATCAAAAGCCTTATAGAGGCCATCAACATCAAAAAAATAAGTTTTGACATGATATTACCTCAAATATTTTGTCCTTATTATAGCCTTATATTGATTTCAGGGCTACTATTATCCTTAGACAAACTGATACTATCCTACGATTGTATACTTCTCAATCCAATGTATTGCTATTTCGCATGAAAGAAGTTATCATGAAAATATGAACGATTTAAAAACATTACTGAACCATTTGCCCTATAAACTAGCAGCCTATGATGCTACAGGAACCCTTCTCTATGACAATGGTGGGGCTGACGGTAGCTTCTTTCCCCGTGAGTCTGAAAATTTGCCCGATTGGATTCTATCTGAGATTTTGGCTTCTCCTAACAAAGAAATGAGTTATCAAATTCCCACAGACAGTTTTGATCAAATCCTAATCCAGACCTATCAGGCTGCTCTCGATAAAGAAGGAAATGTCCTTGGATTTTGGGAAACCATTTATGATTTAAAACAACCTCTCAAGACCTATCTGGATAGTTCTGCTCAAGCTCTAGTAGCTTGGTCTGATGCCACTAGTGGTGCTAGTTTTAAGGAAAAATCTGATAAATAAGGCTAAAAATTCTTCTTAAATAAATGAAATATTCACTTAATTCACAACTAATCCCCTAATAATACCCTCATTAAATCAGTTTGAGCTAGTATCACTAAACTTTAAAAAAATAAGTCACTGTAATATATCTCACATAATTTATATGCCGAGTGTTTTGCATTTTTACGCTATTTAATGTAGAATGGGAAGGGATGAGAAGAAGAATTAAACCGATCGTTGTTTACGTGGTTCTAGCTCTTTTAGGATTAGCATTAGTTATTGCAAACATTCACAATACGTCTAAACAGCAGGCGCATCTCGAGAAAGTGAAATCAGCTATTCCTTCTGCTACTACACCAAAAACAACAACCAGTAGTAGATCTGACAGTTCCGATGAGGAGCTGATACTCAATCCCATTATCGACCTTTCGGGTTGGCAACTTCCTCAGGATATCGACTACGATGTCTTGTCAAATTATATTTCTGGTGCTATCATCCGCGTCTTCGGTGGTTCACAGATTAGTAAGGATAGTAATGCCGCCAGCTCAAATGGAGTTGACAAATCTTTTAAAACACATATCAAAGAACTCAAAAAACGTGACGTTCCAGTTGCCGTCTATTCCTACGCCCAAGGTACTTCTGTCAAAGAGATGAAGGAAGAAGCTCGTATTTTCTACAATAATGCTTCTCCATACAAACCTACCTATTACTGGATTGACGTTGAAGAGGAAACCATGTCTAACATGGAGGAAGGTGTCCAAGCCTTTCGTGCTGAACTCAAACGTCTAGGAGCTGAGAAGATTGGCCTCTATATTGGTGCCTATTTCATGCTTGAGCAAGAAGTTTCAACCAAAAACTTCGATGCCGTTTGGATTCCAGCCTATGGTACCGACTCGGGCTACTATGAGGCTTTGCCAAATACTGAAATCGACTATGACCTTCACCAGTATACGTCACAAGGAAGCCTTCCTGGTTTCGACAATACCCTAGATCTTAATCAAATCAACCCTGAGAAAAACAAGCGTAAAACCTTTGAAAAACTCTTTGGAAAGATTAAGAAGAAATCAACTAAAAATAAGAAAACTACTTCGACAAGTTCAACTAGCTCAGCAACTGTAACCAGCTCATCTCGTTCCTCAAAGTCGTCTACTAGTGAGTAAAAACCAGTGTTTCAGACACTGGTTTTCTTCTTGCCCAAATTGACTTAAGCGTGTTTGGACAAATGTGTTATAATGGAAAGTAGAAATGTACAACTTTGAAAAGGAGATAACGTAATGGCTAAAAAAAGCAAAGTCAAGAAAACTTTGGTCGACCAAATTCTTGATAAGGCTAAAATAGACCATGATAGCTTATCCTTCAACGGTTTAGAAGGAGAGCTTCCAGAGGATGTGGCGCGTGAGAGCATCTATAAAACCCTGGCCCTTAAAGGGGATAAGACAGGACCAGTCATTGGTATTATCCCTATCACTGAGCATCTATCCGAAAAGAAATTAGCTAAAATTTCAGGCAACAAGAAAGTTCAAATGATTCCACAAAAGGATCTCCAAAAAACAACTGGCTATGTACACGGGGCTAACAATCCTGTGGGAATTCGTCAAAAACACAATTTTCCCATTTATATCGATCAGTCTGCCCAGGAAGCAGGTTTTCTTATTGTCTCAGCTGGAGAGATTGGGCGTTCTATCCGCATCAACAGTCAAGAACTTGCTGATTTCGTTAATGCCGAGTTTGCTGATATTAAGGAGTAATCATGAGACTATATTTTGTACGCCACGGTAAAACTCAATGGAATTTGGAAGGACGCCTCCAAGGTTCCAAGGGAGACTCCCCCCTTCTTAAAGAATCTATTGAGCAAGTCAGTGAGCTTGGCCATTACCTCAGTGATACTCATTTCGACTTGGTCTTATCAAGTGACTTACCACGCGCTAAAAAAACAACTGAACTCATCATGGAGTCTCAAAAAACTAAAGCTAAAATTACCTATACCAAGGATCTGCGTGAGTGGCAATTGGGGAAACTAGAGGGACAAAAACTTTCTATCATTCAAGCGATTTATTCCAAAGAAATGGATGCCTTTCGTCATAACCTGGCCAACTTCCGTGCCAACAACTTTCAAGCGGAGTCCGTCTATCACACAACCAAACGTGTAGCTGACTTAGTCCGAACACTGAAAGATGGTAGTATGAAGAACGTCCTCCTCGTCGGACATGGAGCTAATCTAACAGCTTCTATTCGTAGTCTACTTGGCTTTGAACCTGGTCTTCTTCGTAAAGCCGGTGGTCTTGACAATGCATCTGTCACAATTCTCGAGACAGATGATTGTGAGCACTTCACTCTCAAATCTTGGAATGACACATCCTATAGGACTCAAGTCAACAAAATTAGCTAAGTCATCATCTTATATCGTGAAATAAGCGGTCCTTAACAGGATCGCTTTTTTTGCATGAAAAAACCCATAAAACTATTACTTTTTAGGGCTACTTGGTAATTGTTTCCGACTCGGTTCATCTTTGACAATTCTATGAACATGTTCCCAATAGTTATCAGAAAACCCTCTTTGCTTTTCTTCAGCATTAAGATGGTCCGCCAAGGCATAATAGGAATCTCAGGCAACACACTTCATCTGCTCCGCATCTCTAACACCCACAAAGAGATCACCACATTTATCGTTGAGTTCTTCTACTTATTTTCTAAAAGCATCACGCTCAGTACTTAGTGCTTCAATATCATATTTTAAGTTATCTGTTCCCACCATTTCACTTCCCCCTTTATCACATTCTAGACAATAAAACGGCCTCGTTAGGCCGTTTTTTTATTTTCCATACTTCATACGAAGAATTTTTTCCTGGTTAGCATCCAAACGAAGGAGAATAACCACCTTATCAATACTCATATTGCTCTCAAGAAGACGTTCAGCTGCCATCATAAGACCATTGTTAATACCCAGTTGAAGAACTGGATTTTCTTTATCGTTAATATCAAAGATAAATTTGTTATTTGGAAGGTCGAAAAGGACTTTCACAGCTCCAAAGAGTTGCTCGAAACTATCGATTTCCAAGTCAAAGACTGGTTTCGTACCGGGTTTAAGGCTACGTCCACGGTGGTTAAACCACATAGAATGCCAGCCACTGTTAAAGGCACCCATAACGTCATTGTCGTATGAATCTCCGACGTAGAGAGTCGTCGATGGATTCATATCAAATTGTTCAGCAGCAAGATTGAAGATTTCCTTTTCAGGCTTTTGGAATCCTGTCGCCTGACTGACGATGACATGTTTGGGATCCACGTAATCGTATAATCCCAACTTCTTGACTTTCTTAAGCTGATGCTCTGTTGGTCCATTAGTAATAATTCCCATACGAACATTTTTTTCTTTGAGGAAATCAAGGGTCATGCGCATTTCATCAAGCATAGTAATGTTTTCCAACTCATGCTCGTAAACCTCTTGGAAATGGTTCCCCATTTCTTCATCGATTTCATGGTAACCAAACTCCAAAAGTGTCTCTTTACAGCGCCAAAAACGGAAATATTCGGTTGTCCACTCACCGGTCATTACACGTGGAAAACCGATGTCAGAATAGTGGCGGAAACGAATATAAGCCTGATTCATATGGGTCATATCAAAGTCAGGGAAACATTTTTCCATGGCAATACGATAAGGTGCCTGTTGGTCGTAAATAGTATCGTCAACGTCAAAAACAATAGAAGTAATCATTTGTCCGTTCTCTCTTATATCATTCTCTTGTCATAGACTTAGCAAACTAGAATGTCCGATAACTAAACTGATGAAGCAGTCAGCCCCTAAGCCTAAGTCTTGCAAAAGTTGCTTTAAGTCAACTGTCTTAGGGCAATCTTACTCGTCTGTTTTTTATCAGAATGCAATTGCCCAAACAGTCTTATTATACCGTTTTTACCCTTTCTTTTCAATTTTCGACCCCACTTAAGAAAAAATTATTTGTGTTTTGAAGATGGAAAAAGGTTTGGAACAATTTGTCCCAAACCTAATGCATCCTGTCATATTTAGACGCTTATTTAATTTCTTTAAAGGTCATTTTTTGTTTGACTTCACCCTGACCACCTTTGGCAATCTGGTAATAGAAATCTTTTGATGTGAAATGGTCGCCATAAGCAAAGACCTTATTGTACTGCCATTGTGACAATTGATCATCCTCTTTTTTACCGAGAGTCAAAGTTGTTTTTGTCACATTATATTCCCATTTAGCTGTTTGGTCACTATAGGCTTTGTCAAAATCAGTCTGGCTCTTAGCGGCATTAACCACTGTCGTACGGTCCTGACTCACTAGTGCCTTGTTACCACCCTCTTGGAAGGCTACATACATGACACGATTGTTGACCTCACCATTTAAAGAACTTGAATATTGGTAAACCTTACCAGGTACAACACTATCCAAATGGTGTGACCCCCAGTAATAGAAGACACTGAAACCAGCTCCCGTAACCAAGAGGCAAGCAAGTACAACACTAATAATGATATTTCTCTTTGACATGATTGGCCTCTCTCTATTCGTCACCAGTTAGGTCAGAGGAATTTGCCTCTGAGTCTGTTTCAGTATGACTTGAAGAACTTGATGATGAACTTGAACTCATGCGTGTTTCTGTTTGAGAATCATCACTTGATGAAGCTTTTGATTCAGATGATGTTTCAGTGCTTGATGATGAACTTTCTTTTTCTTTATAAACATCAACATTGAAGGTCCACTTATCACCCTTGTAAGTTACCTTAATTTGGGCATATTTTGCCTTGATAAGCTCTGACATTTTGCCACCATTGTTAAGGGTGTCGTAAATCTTCTCAGCGAGTGCTTTGGCATTGGCTTCAGTTCTGGCACCATCTTTAGGACCATTAGCAATGTCTTCATCTTTAGCAGTTTCGCCTTGACGGTAAAGCGCTGTTCTTTCAGTGTCCTCCTTAGCATCAGCATTCAGATCATTCTTATCATCTACATGTGAGAAGAATTTCCATGCAGGTCTACCTGAGCGTTTTTGTTGATAAATATTTGAAACTTCTTCTTGAACCTTGTCTTGGAAAGCATCCTCAGTCAATTCTTTCTCTTTAGAAGTATCTGTACTTGCTTTACTTTCACTGCCACTTGCTGCTGAGCTTGATGCAGAAGATGAAGAAGAACTTGTTGAACTTGATGAAGCGTCTTTAGATTCTGATGATGAAGAAGATGACTCCTTACTTTCTTTAGAATCTTTATCCTTATCGTTATTATTGTTGTTGTTATTGGAGAATGAAATGCTGTGATCAGAATTATCTGGAGCGTAAATCATTGTATTCTTAGAGTGGTCATCAGATACAAAAGTACTATTATTGATAATCACTCGGTTATTATCGCCATAATAGTTGTTGATAACAATCTTAGAATGTGCACAACGGTGACCATTACCAGTCACATGATAACCTGCTGGTACATCACCATCACGTTTCAAGATGAGGACGTCACCCGCGAAGATAAGGTCAATATTCTGAATATTGTTATCGTAGGCTAATTTTTCAATAGAGATTCCCGTCGCTTGAGAGATTCCCCACAAGGTATCACCCCATTGAATTACATATTTTTGACCATCTAACTGTTGTGGATTGATGTTCTGAGTTATCAAATTATTTGTAATTTGTTGCGGTGTGCTGGCAATCCAGTTTGTAATATCTGCAGCATGAGCACTTGTTTGATTTTGATAAAAGCCATCTGCTAACACAGATACCGTAGGTAGCCCAATAGGCGCTAGTAAAGCGCCAAGCATCACAGCTTTACCAACATAATTTTTCTTTTTCATTGTATACTCTCCTTAATTTCATACGAATCCTACCCTGTTGTTGTACACTTTTTTATTATATTTGTCAATAAATTATATAACTTCCTAATCAATCATTAATTCAAGTTAACTATTTTTCTTAAAAATAAAGGGCTTTCCCCTTTATTTATCTGACATTTAGTCATTTGTCCTATCTTTAGAGGATGAATTATGATACAATATTAACGACTATTTTATGGAGGACTAACATGCCAAATCAACACATGGAAGAATTAAACGATCAACAGATTGTCCGTCGTGAAAAAATGGCGGCCTTGGCTGAACAAGGAATCGATCCTTTTGGTAAGCGATTCGAACGCACAGCTACATCTGGTCAATTAAAAGAAAAATACGCCGATAAAACAAAAGAAGAATTGCACGAAATCAATGAAACTGCTACTATCGCAGGCCGTTTGATGACTAAGCGTGGTAAAGGTAAAGTTGGCTTTGCTCACATCCAAGATCGCGATGGTCAAATCCAAATCTATGTGCGTAAAGATGCTGTCGGTGAAGAAAACTACGAAATCTTCAAGAAAGCTGACCTTGGTGACTTCCTCGGTGTCGAAGGTGAAGTTATGCGTACAGATATGGGAGAACTTTCTATCAAGGCTACTCATATCACGCACTTGTCTAAAGCCCTTCGTCCATTGCCTGAGAAATTCCACGGACTTTCAGACATTGAAACGATTTACCGTAAACGTTACCTCGATTTGATTTCTAACCGTGAAAGCTTTGACCGCTTTGTCACACGTTCAAAAATCATTTCTGAAATCCGTCGCTACCTCGATGCTCAAGGTTTCCTTGAAGTCGAAACACCAGTGCTTCACAATGAAGCTGGGGGTGCGGCTGCCAAACCATTTATTACACACCACAATGCTCAAAATATTGATATGGTGCTTCGTATAGCTCTAGAACTTCATCTCAAACGTCTCATTGTTGGTGGTATGGAACGCGTCTATGAGATTGGCCGTATCTTCCGTAACGAAGGCATGGATGCAACTCATAATCCTGAATTTACTATGATTGAGGTTTACCAAGCCTATGCTGATTTCCATGATATTATGGATTTAACAGAAGGTATTATCCAGCATGCTGCAAAAGCTGTCAAAGGAGATGGGCCTGTCAACTACCAAGGAACAGAAATCAAAATCAACGAACCATTCAAACGCATCCATATGGTTGATGCCATCAAGGAAATCACTGGCGTTGACTTCTGGCAAGACATGACCTTTGAAGAAGCTGTAGCACTTGCAAACGAAAAACATGTACCAGTTGAAAAACACTACACAGAAGTGGGACAAATTATCAATGCCTTCTTCGAAGAATTTGTTGAAGAAACCTTGACGCAACCAACTTTTGTTTATGGTCACCCAGTAGCAGTGTCACCTTTGGCTAAGAAAAATCCAGAAGACCCACGCTTCACGGATCGTTTTGAGCTCTTCATTATGACCAAAGAATACGGAAATGCCTATTCTGAGTTGAATGATCCAATCGATCAATTGTCACGTTTCGAAGCACAAGCTGCTGCTAAAGAACTCGGTGACGACGAAGCAACAGGCATCGACTACGACTACGTTGAAGCTCTCGAATACGGTATGCCACCAACAGGTGGACTCGGAATCGGTATCGACCGTCTCTGCATGCTTCTCACTGACACAACAACCATCCGTGATGTCTTGTTGTTCCCAACGATGAAATAATAATGATATCCCATTAGTCAAATAATGGGATATTTTTATATGAGGTATAAACGTGTTCAAAAACTGAAGTACCTTTTTAAGAAAGAATAAACTGTGGTCGAACATCCTAAGACAAAGACAGAAGAAAGTCAATTCGACTTTTCCAGAGATCGCACAGATTATTTTCTCGACCAAGCACTTGCATTTTATTGTGAAGAAAATAACATTCCTTAAGAAAAACTCTGTTCATCTGATATCAGTGAACTACTCCTCCCCTGCATCTCTGATTTTTATGAAGATTATATGAATTTTTGTTACACAGTCTTGGTTATGTTGCTAGAACTAAATTTGACTGGAAAATCTATCACTTGGTTGAAGATGATATTAACGAAATCTTCAGTCAATATAAGACTCACATCGGGTAATATGAAATAACGCTTCTCTCGAAATGAGAGAAGCATTTTCTTATTTCCAAAATTTTGCTTTTGATGCTTCGATCCAATGTTTTAACTACTTCTTTCACCTTGAAAAATACCCAAAAGTACTCACTACGGTCACAGAAATGATGTACTTTTTGAATCTAGTAATATGAAAATATTATCTATACCTATTTTTGATATAATGTTAGTAATTTGTATTCTTAGAGAGGGATTATACATGCCAGAGGGAATTAATTTATTTCAGGACACTTTGATAAAATCACTTAAGTTTGGTTTTGTTGATAACATTAAATATCAAGATGGTGGCTATTCTCCTCAGATTCTTGTGAATAATAGTGATGAAAAACGCTATGTCTTGACAGACTTACAGAAAGAATTAAGTAAGTGTGCTGCTTTCTACTTTTCTGTCGCCTTTGTCACTAAAAATGGAATTGCCATGATTAAGTCGCAATTATCAGACCTAATGGATAAGAAAGTGCCAGGGAAAATCTTGATTTCCCCATATCTAGATTTCAATGACCCTGATGCAATGCGTGAGCTACTAAAGCTTAAAAACGTTGAAGTCCGTTTAACACCCAAAAAAATACAGATGCACGCCAAATTCTATTTTTTCGAACATACTGGTAAACAGGTACTGATTTCAGGCAGTTCAAACCTCACACATACATCTCTAAAAATTAATTATGAGTGGAATATCAAACTGACCTCTACTCATAACGGGGAGTTTGTTCAAAATACCAAATCAGAATTTGACCGTATTTGGGAACAATCAGAGCTACTAACACCCGAAATAATAGAGACCTATGCTAAAAAGAGAAAGAAAATCATTAGTCTCACAAAGATTAATGATGAAGAAAAGCTCCCTTATTCAGCTGAAAAAATTGTTCCTAATAAAATGCAAGAAGCCGCACTTGAAGGGCTCAGAAATATTCGGGAACAGGGAAAAGACAGGGCACTTGTTATCAGTGCCACAGGTACTGGTAAGACATTTTTATCTGCCTTTGACGTTAAACAATATAATCCTGGGCGCATGCTATTCATCGTCCATCGTGAACAGATTCTCAAAAAATCTTTAATAGATTTTCAAAAAGTTCTGGGCTTTAATCCATCTGAAGGACATATTTATCACTCAGGTGATGATTTAACTGGAAAAAAATATATCTTCGCGACTATCCAAACATTATCACGCGAGGATAACTTAAAAGCTTTTTCAAAAGACTTCTTCGACTATATTCTCATTGACGAAGTGCATAAGGCTGGAGCTGATTCATACAAAAAAGTTATGGGCTATTTTACACCGAATTTTTATCTAGGTATGACAGCAACTCCTGAACGTACTGATGGCCAAAATATTTACGAAATTTTTGACTATAATATTGCCTATGAGATTCGCTTACAAGATGCATTAGAAAATGACATGCTCTGTCCTTTCATTTATTTTGGTGTTAAAGACATCGAAATTGATGGTCAACTTATTGACGAAAAATCAAATATCTCAAACCTTACATCAGATGAGCGTGTCAAACATATTCTAAATAAAATTGATTTCTATGGTGTTTGTAATAATCAAGTTCGTGGACTTATTTTTTGCTCATCAAAAGCAGAAGCCAGAGAATTATCAAAAAAACTTAATCAACATGGAAAACGTACCATCGCATTGACTGGTGATGACGATATCAACTATCGTGAAAAGGTTGTTAAGCAATTAGAAGATGGGAAGCTTGAATATATCTTGACCGTTGATATTTTTAATGAAGGGATAGACATACCATCCGTAAACCAGGTAGTTATGTTGCGTAACACGCAATCAAGTATCATTTTTGTTCAGCAGCTTGGTCGTGGACTTCGTAAACATAAAAGTAAGGATTACGTTACTATCATTGATTTTATTGGTAATTACAAAAATAACTATCTGATTCCAATTGCATTATTCGGTGATAAATCTATGAATAAAGATAATTACCGTCGTGAACTACGAGAACCAAACATCTTGAGTGGTTTAACAACCGTGACCTTTGAGGAAGTTGCTAAGGAACAAATCTTCAAATCGATTACAAACACGGTTCTATCTAACATGAAAATTCTCACAGATGCCTATACTGATCTTGAAAATAAACTTGGTAGAACGCCTATGCTAATCGATCATTTAACCTTTGATAATATTGATCCAATAGTATTTTTCAACAATAATAGCTTCAAAAACTATGCGGATGTTATTAACAAATTTTCAAACAAGGCAATAGAACTCACTGATACCGAGAGTAACTGGTTGAGTTTTATCACATTTGAACTTCTTCCTGGTAAACGAAAACATGAGCTTCTTCTACTTCAGGAACTTATCAAAAAGGGTGAAATCTCAAAAGATAAGTTTATTAAGATTTTGGAAACAGAACAATTATCTACTAAAGACTCAATTATCTCCTCTGTTAAGAATGTACTAAGTCTTCAATTTCTTAAATCTCAAGAGGTAAAAAAATTCGGCACAGAACCTCTGGTCACTCTAGAAAAAAATGTTTATAAGCTCAATCCTGAGGTCATAGATAGTTTCAAAAACTCCGATTTCACCTTGCTCTTTAAGGATGTTATTGAGGCAGGACTATATAAAACAAATGATTATCCTGAAATATTTACAATCGGTCAAAAATATTCTCGTCGTGATGTCTGTAAACTTCTGAACTGGTTTAAAGATGAACCCCCACTTAACATCGGTGGCTATAAAATAGACAAGAATACTAACACTTGTCCAATCTTCATCACCTACCATAAGGATGATGAAATCAGTGATACTATCAAATACGAAGATGAGTTATTAAACGAGACTACTCTTAAGTGGTTTTCTAAAAACAAGCGTACACTTGAGTCTCCAGATGTAAAAACAATTATCAATTCCCCTGAAAATGGATTAGACCTAAAATTATTTATTATTAAAGATGATGCTGAGGGCGGCGATTTCTACTATTTAGGTGACTTGACCATCGTGCCATCTACTGTTGAAGAATTAGTACGCCCACTGGAAAGTGGTAATGAAAGTATTGTTACTATGAATTTCAAACTAGATAATCCTGTCCCTGACACTCTTTATCGTTACATAACTAATAAATAAGAGCACCACATAAGTGATGCTCTTATTTTGATAACAATTCTACAGCTGGTCTATCTACAGGTGCCCAATTCAAAGTTTTCAAGCGACTTGGCTCTAACCAAACTGAATCCTGATGCTCCAACAAATCTAGATTTCCACAAACCAGTTTAGCATGAAAGGTATTCATAACAACAGTTCCAAAATCATAATCATAGGAGGCCTCATTGACAAACGAAATAATCTCAATCTTGGAATTTAGTTCTTCATAAATCTCTCGAATCAAAGCTTCTTCAGGGGATTCTCCTTCTTCCAACTTACCACCAGGAAACTCCCAGTATCCACCCAAGCTTTTTCCTTCTGGTCGTTGGGCACAAAAGATTTTACCATCTTTTTCGATGGCTGCTGCCACAACATTAATGATTTTTTTAGACATGTAACATTCCTCCAGATAGTATTCTATCAAAAAGCTATCACGACAAACAAACTTAAATTTGTTATTTAAAAATGTTTCCCTCAATCGAGAGAAGCATTTTCTTATTTCCAAAATTTTGCTTTTGATGCTGCGATCCAAGCTGATAAACAAGCGAGGGCTACTTCTGCATAAATCGCGTATTGTTTAGCAGGATAAAGCTATGCTTTATTTTCTTCATGCCAATGAGACTTCCAGAGACCGATGTAATTTTCTGTTATTTCAGGATTTTTAAGGCACTCCATGTAATTTGCAGGTAAATTGTCTGGTTGATTCGTTTGTATGTTAATGATATAAATCACCAAAACATCCGCAATGACAGCTAAGAGTTTCAAAGCAATCTTTTTCTTGGCTGTTAGTTGAAATGCTTTCAATTATTTTTCTTCCCAATATAGTAATATATGTACTCCTATACTTTAGTATAAAAAGTAGGGATACAACATTAATGATTAAAAAGTCAAAACCTTTCGAAAACCTTGCATATCTAGCTCATAGTGTTATAATAGAACTGTCCGTCTGTCTAGAAATAATACACTTTTAGGCAGATGCGACTTAGAAAGAGGTATTTATGACATTTTCAAAAAAGGTTTCCCTTTCTGAGGTAAACCAATCCGTAGATACACCTAATAATAATCGTTTTTGGCAAAATCTTAAGGCTTTCTTGGGACCTGGGGCTCTTGTGGCCGTGGGTTACATGGATCCAGGGAACTGGATAACAAGTGTCGTCGGTGGGGCGACCTACAAGTACAGCCTACTCTTTGTCATCTTAATTTCATCATTAATCGCTATGCAGTTGCAACAAATGGCCGGAAAATTAGGGGTTGTGACCCAAATGGACCTAGCTCAAGCGACTGCCTACCACTCACCTAAATGGTTGCGATACACGCTTTGGGTGATTCTTGAGCTGGCCTTAATGGCGACGGACTTGGCTGAGGTACTTGGTTCTGGCATCGCTCTTAACCTACTCTTTGGTATTCCAATCATGGTTGCTATTCTGGTGACAGTCCTTGACGTCTTCCTACTCCTGCTCATCATGAAGCTGGGATTCAGGAAAATCGAGGCTATTGTTTCAACCTTAATTTTGACCATCTTGGTTATCTTTGCCTATCTAGTAGCCTTGTCTGAGCCTAGTGTTGCGGGAATCCTCGAGGGTTATCTTCCTACGCCAGCACTCTTC
>OCSG01000837.1_pt1 | contig 23069 bp, 18 predicted proteins | sample 1538831 | NCBI WGS metagenome assembly OCSG01 (sample SAMN04571729, study PRJEB22368) | human gut metagenome | biome: human gut; material: stool | host: Homo sapiens | place: Luxembourg | collected 2012-09-20 | reverse complement strand
TTAAGAGACGTAGGAAGAGCTATGAACTATTCATATGCAGAAGTAGACAGGATAGCTAAAATGATTCCTACAATGCTTGGAATAACAATAGAAAAGGCATTAGATTTAAATCCGGAGCTTAAAGCAGCATATGAAAATGAAGATAGATTAAAAACATTAATAGATGTTAGTAAAACTCTAGAAGGGTTACCAAGGCATTCATCAACTCATGCGGCTGGTGTAGTTATAGCATCAAAGCCATTAGTTGAATATGTGCCACTTCAAAGAAATGAAGATATGATAGTAACCCAATTTGATATGACAACATTAGAGGAGCTTGGTCTTTTAAAGATGGATTTCCTTGGATTAAGAACTTTAACAGTTATGAGTGATACTGTTAAGATGATTAAAGAAAATAGAGGAATAGACATCGATTTAGATAAAATAGATTTTGAAGATAAAAATGTTTATAACATGATTGGTGAAGGAAAAACAGCTGGTGTATTCCAATTAGAATCCCCAGGAATGACATCATTCATGAAGGAGCTTAAACCGGACTGTTTGGAAGATATTATAGCTGGAATATCCTTATATAGACCGGGACCAATGTCAGAAATCCCAAGGTATATAGAGGGTAAGAGAAATAAAGATAGTGTGCATTATGAGACGCCAGAACTTGAAAATATACTGGATGTTACATATGGAGTAATGGTATATCAAGAGCAAGTTATGCAAATAGTTAGAGATCTAGGGGGATACTCCTTAGGTAGAAGTGATATGGTTAGAAGAGCCATGTCAAAGAAAAAGCACAGTGTTATGGAACAAGAAAGAAAAAACTTTATATATGGAATAGTAGATAAAGATGGTAATGTAGAAGTGCCAGGTTGTTTGAGAAATGGTATAAGCGAAAAGGCAGCAAATGAAATTTTCGATCAGATGATGGACTTTGCTTCGTATGCATTCAACAAATCTCATGCAGCAGCCTATGCAGTAATAGGCTATCAGACGGCATACTTAATGCATTACTATCCAGTAGAAACTATAGCAGCAATGGTTAATTCTGTTATGGGTATAAGTGAAAAAGTAGCACATTACACTAAGTTTGCAGAAAGCTTAGGAATACAAGTATTACCACCAAATATAAATGAAAGCTATTCAAAGTTTACGGTTAAAGGAAATAGTATAAGGTTTGGTTTGGCAGCAATAAAAAATGTTGGATTAAATGTTGTTGATGGAATAGTTGAAGCAAGAAAAAACAAAGGAAAGTTTGAGTCATTAGTTGATTTTATAAATAAAATAGACTTATCAACAATAAACAAAAGAGCTATAGAAAGCTTAATAAAAGCAGGAGCTTTTGATGAATTTAAAATATTTAGATCAAAATTATTAGCTGTTTATGAAAAATTAATGGATAGTGTAGCTAGTGATAAAAAGAGAAATATTGATGGTCAAATTAGTCTTTTTGGTATGGTAGATGAAAGTATAAGGGAACCAGAGGTAATATATCCTGATATAAAGGAATTTGCTAAAAACAACTTATTATCAATGGAAAAGGAAATGACTGGACTTTATATATCAGGTCATCCATTAGATGAGTATGAAAAGAGCCTAAAGATGATGACATCTACTACAATAGAAACAATATTTCAATCATATGAAGCTATTATGGATGGATTAGGTGAAGATGAACACCTAATTCAAGACAATCAAAGGGTAATATTAGGTGGAATATTAGCAGAAGTAAATCAAAAGGTAACTAGGAATAACTCAATAATGGCATTTTTAAAGTTAGAGGATTTAACAGGTGTTATTGAGGTTGTAGTATTTCCTAAAACATTAGAAAAAACGAGAAATTTAATTAATTTAGACTCAATGGTAATTATTAAAGGTAGAGTAAGTATAAAGGAAGATGAAGAACCAAAATTAATTTGTGAAAGCATAGAACCATTAGAAAAAATAAATAGTGATAAAGTATATATAAGGGTTGATGATTTGCAAATGGCAAAATTTATGAAATCACAATTGGTAAATATAACTTCTCAATATAAGGGGGATTCAGCATTATATGTTTTTACTGCCAATGATAGAAAAAATTATAGAATGCCACGTGATATGTGGGTAAATTTAAATAGTGAAGTTTTATTTGAATTAAAAAAGATTTTTGGAGAGTCAAATGTTAAAATAGTAGAATAAAATTGTTAAAAAATATTATCTTAATGAAATTATTTTCATAAAGATAATATTTTTTTGAAAATTTGTAAAATCTCACAATGATAATTAATTAAAAAAGAAATTTAAATACAATAAATATAAAATAATCATAAAATAGTAATAGAAAAATGTTAAAAAAATAACAAATAACTAAGTGGATATTAAATTTTTAATGGAAAATTCTCAAAAAAAATGTTAATATAAAATATGTAAAAAGATACAAAGAGAAATAATTTAAAAAAAAAATAATTATATAATTTACATAAGATAAGGGCAAAACATACATGTAATAGTGTAAATAAACGATAAAATTAGACATAAGTATATTTATTTTAGTTGCAATACTATGCGTTTACAAGTAAAATAAAAAAGGTGGTAAAAAGTTTAACAATAAAAGAATAATAAGGAATATTTCAAAGTGTGTGGACATGCAGAGTCCTTAGTAGTTTCAAGGAGGAATATTTTATGAAAAAAATAGCTGTTTTAACAAGTGGTGGAGATGCTCCAGGAATGAATGCTGCAATAAGAGCAGTAGTAAGAACTGCAATACATAATGGTATTGAAGTTATGGGAGTACAAAGAGGATATGCTGGATTAATAAATGGTGAGTTATTCCCAATGAATAGATCATCTGTTTCAGATATAATTCAAAGAGGCGGTACTATTTTAAGAACTGCTAGATGTTTAGAATTTAAACAAGAAGAAGTAAGAAAAGAAGCTGCACAAATTCTTGCAGATAATGGTGTAGAAGCTTTAGTAGTTATCGGTGGAGATGGATCTTTCACTGGAGCTAAATTATTATCAAAATTAGGAGTTAAAACTATAGGTTTACCTGGTACAATTGATAATGACTTAACTTATACTGATTATACAATAGGATTTGATACAGCATTAAATACGGTAGTTGATGCCATAGATAAAATAAGAGATACTTCAACTTCTCATGAAAGAGTTTCTATCGTAGAAGTTATGGGTAGAAATTGTGGAGATATAGCTCTTCATACAGGTGTAGCTTGTGGAGCTGAATATATTATTACACCAGAACAAGGTTACGATAAAGATGAATTATGCAAAGTTATTTTAGAAGGTAAGAAAGCTGGAAAAATGCATAACTTAGTTTTACTTGCTGAAGGTGTTGGTGGGGCTTCTGAATTATCTAAATATATTGAAGATAAGACAGGAATAGAAACAAGAGCAACTGTATTAGGACATATTCAAAGAGGTGGAGCTCCAAGTGCTTTTGATAGAGTATTAGCTTCAAGAATGGGTTCAAAAGCAATTGAGCTTTTAATGGAAGGCAAAACTTCAAAAGTTGTTGGTATAAAAGATAATGAGATTTTTGACCAAGATATAGATGAAGCTTTAGCTTTAGATAGAAGATTTGATAAAGAATTATATAGAATTTCAGAAGAAATTTCTAAGTAATTTAATTAATATTGCCAATATTTTATTTTAAAATACATTAAATTAGAGATTAAAGGAGAGTTTTTAAATGAGAAAAACTAAAATCATTTGCACTATCGGTCCAGCTAGTGAAAATCCAGAAATATTATCACAAATAATTGAAGCAGGAATGAATGTTTCAAGACACAACTTCTCTCACGGAGATCATGAAGAACATGCAGCGAGAATTAACTTAGTTAAAGAATTAGCTAAAAAGCATAACAAAGAAATCGCTGTTATGTTAGATACAAAAGGACCAGAAATAAGAACTGGTAAATTTGAGCCTAAGAAGGTTGAATTACAAGCAGGAGATAAATTCACTGTACATGCAGGTGGTGATGTTGTAGGTAATACTGAAGAGTGTTCAGTAACTTATGCTGGATTAGCTAATGATGTTAAACCAGGTGACACTATTCTTATCGATGACGGTTTAGTTGGATTAACTGTTGAATCAATTGAAGGAAACAAAATTCACTGTACAGTACAAAATACTGGATTTGTTGCTACTCATAAGGGAGTTAACGTTCCAGGAGTTTCAATTAAGTTACCAGCTTTAACTGAAAAAGATATAGCTGATTTAAAATTTGGTTGTGAAATTGGAGTAAATGCTGTAGCTGCTTCATTCATCAGAAAGGCTTCAGACGTTGAAACAATTAGAAAAATATTAAATGAAAATGGTGGAGAACATATCCAAATCATCTCTAAGATAGAAAACCAAGAAGGTGTTGATAATATTGATGCAATATTAGAAGCTTCTGATGGATTAATGGTTGCTAGAGGAGACCTAGGGGTTGAAATTCCATTTGAAAAATTACCAGCTGTTCAAAAGATGATGATAGAAAAATGTAATGCTGCTGGAAAGCCAGTTGTAACTGCAACTCAAATGTTAGACTCAATGATGAGAAACCCAAGACCAACAAGAGCAGAAGTTTCAGACGTAGCTAACGCTATATTAGATGGAACAGATGCAATCATGTTATCTGGGGAATCAGCTAATGGGGATTGGCCAGTAGAATCAGTTCAAACAATGGCTAGAATAGCTACTGAAACTGAAGAACAATTAAAGTATGAAACTGCAGTTTCTAAGGCTAAATCTCATACTCCAGCTATATCAGGAGTTATTTCAAGAGCTGCTTGCAATGCTGCTAATGAATTAAAGGCTGCTGCAATAGTTTCTTCAACTAAGAGTGGAGCAACTGCAAGAAGAATTTCTCAATGCAGACCAGAATGCCCAATCGTAGCTGTAACTCCAAGTGAAAAAGTTGCTAAGAGCTTAGCATTCTGCTTCGGTGTATATCCAGTAGTTGCAGAAGATCAAAATTCAACAGATGCTATGATGGCTAATGCTACTAAAATAGCTGTTGAAAATGGATTTGCTAACTCAGGAGATACAGTTGTAATAGCTGCTGGTTTAGATCAAGTTGGATCAACTAACCTTTTAAAAGTAAGCGTAGTAGAATAATTTGACATAAAAAAAGAAGTGTAGTATTTACACTTCTTTTTTAGTTTTTGGGTGTAAATTTGGAGGAGAAGCAATATGGAGTTATTCTCTAGAGATTCCACATATATTGGATAGTAGCTTAAAATGAATAAAATTATGCAAAAGTTAAGTGGACTATATTAAAAAATGAAAGAAAATATATCAAAAATGCTAATAAATATAAAAAGTTAACAAAAAGTTTACAAATAGAGTTGATAAATTAGGGTATAATTGATAATATCACATTAAGTTCGAAAGAATTGAAATGGTAAAGGCAACTGATTCATTATTTGGCACCGAAAGGTGTCTTTTTTTTACATAAAAAAGATATGCTATGTTTATTACAATGGTAGTTTGGTATATAATATTAGTAGTTTGTTAGAATAACATAAGAAGATTGATGGGTGATAAATTTGATAGAAAAGAATAAAGAATATATACTTGATATTGTTTCACAGGGTTATGAAGGTGAAGGTATTGCAAAAATTAATGATACTTTTCCTATATTTATAGAAGGAGCATTAAAGGGTGAAAGAGTTAATGTAAGAATAGTAAAGAGTAAAAAGAATTTTGCATATGGTAAGTTGCTAGAAGTAATAGAACCATCACTAGAAAGATGTGAAGCAAAATGTAGTATACATAAAAGATGTGGTGGATGTAAGTTACAACATTCAACATATAAGGAACAATTAAATTTTAAATTTGAAAGAGTAAAAGATTGCATAACTAAGATAGGGAAACTTGATGAAAGCATAGTACAATTTCCATTAGGCATGGATGAACCATGGAGGTATAGAAATAAGGTTCAATTGCCTATAGGAATGGTAAATGGAGAACTAAAGATAGGATTCTTTGCACCAAGAAGTCATGAAATAATAGACATGGAAACATGCTTAATTCAAGATGAAATTGCTGATAAGGTAGTAGGAATAACTAGAAGTTGGATTAAGAAAAATAATATAAAACCTTATAATATTGATGGAAAATATGATGAAACTGGAATACTTAGGCATATAATGATTAGAAGGGGATTTACAACTAATGAAGTAATGGTTGTGTTAGTTACCAATGGTAGCAAATTGCCTAATAAAGATGAATTTATAAGCTTAATAACAGAAAATATCCCAGGAATTAAAAGTATAGTTCAAAATATTAATTCTAAACCTACAAATGTAATACTAGGCCAAGAATGTATAACTTTATGGGGTGAACCTACAATAAGTGATTATATAGGAGAATTTAAGTTTAATATATCTCCATTATCATTCTTCCAAGTAAACCCCATTCAAACAGAAGTTCTATATAACAAGGCACTTGAATATGCAGGATTAACAGGAGATGAAACAGTATTTGATGCATATTGTGGTACAGGGACAATAACTCTTTTCTTATCACAAAAGGCTAAAAAAGTTTATGGTGTAGAAATTATTCCACAAGCTATTGAAAATGCAAATATAAATGCAAAAGAAAATAATGCTAATAATGTTGAATTCTTTGTTGGAGAATCAGAAGTTGTTATACCTGATTTAATAAATAAAGGAATAAAAGCTGATGTGGTTGTTGTAGATCCTCCTAGAAAGGGTTGTGATGTTAAATTATTAAATGCTATAACTAACATAGATGCTAAAAAAATAGTATATGTAAGCTGTGATCCAAGTACATTAGCTAGAGATTTAGCTATTTTAGAGGGAAATGGATATAAAACAGTAAAAGTTCAACCAGTTGATATGTTTCCACATACAGCACATATTGAGAACGTAGCTTTACTTATCAAGTAACGATAGTGACTAAGATAAGTATTTAACACGTTCAATGCAAGAGATGTCAAAGATACTTAAGGAAACAACTTTGAAAGAAAATAAGAAATAATTGATAAAAAATTTATATTAGAAGACTAGATATTTAGACGCAATAAGGAGTGAAAAATAATTTCTTAAGGCGTCTTTTTTATAGGAGGAAAATTAAAATGAAAGCAATTATTTATACGTCAAATACCGGCAGTACAGCTCATTATGCAAAGTTGTTAGCAGAAAAAGTTAATTTGCCTGTATATAATATTAAATAGAAAGTTTTAATTAACACATTAACAGCGAATTTGTTTCTTAAATTATATACATCAGTTGGTTGGATTGCACCTTGTAAAGAACAAGTAGAACGAGCATTAGAAAATACATTGGCATCATTTGTTGCATATGAAGATGATAAGCCTGTTGGAATGGTTAGGATTTTAGGGGATAATGGAATGTCATTTTATATAAAGGATTTTGCGGTGATACCTAAATATCAAGGAAAAGGTATTGGCAAGCTTCTTATTTCAGAAGTGCAGAATTATATATTGAGTAACATTGATAAAGATTGGTCAGTTAGTTTAGAGTTGATTAGTACAAAAGAAGGAGTAAAATTTTATAAAAAGAATGGATTTGAGGAAAGGCCATGTGAATGGGATGGGCCTGGTATGTTTAAGATGATTAAAATTACTGATTGAAGCATAGGTATGAAATTTGTTTATTTCATGTTTTATGTAATAGTTAAGTAGTTTATAGAAATTTTAAGTTGCTTTAAGATTTATTTTATATTATTAAATAATTATTTATATACTTTATTTGTTAAATCATTATCTAATATGGTATAATTTTTATTACATAAATACAATAAATGGAAAATTTGGTTTTGATCAATATATTTAATATAAAGTAATTGTAGGTGAAATATGAACAATAAAAAAGATGTGCATGTAGCATTGCAGGAAAGTTTTAAAAAGTTAATACTCAAGCATAACTTTGATAAGATAACAATTAAAATGATAACTGATGATGCTGGTCTTATTAGGCCAACATTTTACAACCATTATGCAGATAAATATGAGGTTTTAGAAGAAATTTTTTATAATGATATCTTTAAGGGAAGTAAAATGCTTATTGAGAATAAAATGCCATATGAAGCTATATATTATATGTTTTCAAGAATAGAAAGCAATAAGAAATTTTACTTACAAGCAATAAAAATAACAGGACAAAATTCTTTTGAAGAAATTATAAATAATAATTTAATAAAAATTTTTAAGAATTTGTTTAATCAATATGATATTAATAATAGTAAAGAAAAGTTTTCAGTAAATGATATTGCAGAATATTATTCCAGGGGATTAACTTTTATAATTAAAAGGTGGATTGAACAAGGAATAAAAATATCATCAAGAGAACTAGCAGATAAATATAAGATTTTAGTAACTAATTCATTAGATGATATAATACATGATTTAACTTAATAATAATTTAAATTATAAAAACTCTAGTATGTAAATTGAATATTAGAGTTTTTTTATTTCAAAATATACAATTTAATGAATTTGTATTTTTAAAATTACAGAAAAATAAAATTGTTTATTTATTAAAACAAAATAAATAAATTATATATTCTAAAATATGGAATATGGTATTAAAATAAAAAGCATGAGGAGGGAAGTGGATGAATGAGGTTATGGGAAATAATTATAGTTTCAGTAGGGTTATCATTAGATGCATTCACCATAGCAGTATGTAGGGGATCTACACAGGGAAAATTGAATAAGCTAACGGCTACATTGGTTGGAATCATATTTGGTTTAATTCAAACATTGATGTTAGCTGCTGGAATGATTATTGCAATATACCCTATGTTAAATATACAAAATGAAAAAATTATATCTATTAATCAATGGTTTTCAGCAATCATACTAATTTATTTAGGTATAAAATTTTTAAAAAACTCATTTAAAATTAATAAGTATGAAGAAAAACGGCAAGAGTTTTTTGGATATAAATACAGTATGGCATTAGCATTTGCAACAAGTATAGATGCCTTTATTTTAGGTATTGGATTTGGATTATTAAGAACAAATCTTATAACAAATATGATAGTTTTATTTATTGTTACAAGCATATTAGTTGCATATGGGTTATGGGTTGGATACTGTATGGGAAACAAATACAAAAAACAAATAGATATATGTGGAGGAATCATTCTTTTAACTATTGGCATAAAGATTATATGTAATTATTTTAATATTATATGAAGGGGAGAGATATTTAAATGTTAAGTCCAAAGTATAAGATTCAACAATTTGCATTAAAACAAGTTTTGGGGTATTTGAAGAAAGATCCTCAAAAAAATTTACCTAAGATAATGGAATGGGTAAGAAAATTTGATACAGAAAATATATATGTAGATCAATATGATATGATTGAAGAATACTTAAGGGACCCTAATAACAACTGGACTCAGTTAATGTGTAACATAATCAATAATGTACATCCAAAAATAGTTCAAACAGTATTTACAAACTTTTTATTAAATGCATCAATTAGGGGTTGGGCTGAAATACAAAAAAATAAAGAAAAGTATGGTCATGAAATACCATTTACAATATTAGTAGATCCAACAACAGCTTGTAATAAACATTGTATTGGATGTTGGGCTGCAGATTATAATAAGGCATTAAATTTAAGTTATGAACAATTAGACAAGTTGTTTACAGAAGGAAAAGAGTTAGGAATATACTTTTATATAATGACTGGTGGGGAACCATTGGTAAGGAAAAAAGATATATTAAAGCTTGCTAAAAAACATAATGATTGTGTATTTATGTTCTTTACAAATGGTACTTTAATAGATCAACAGTTCTGTGATGATTTAATTGAAGTTGGTAATTTAGTACCAACGATTAGTGTTGAGGGATTTGGTGATGCTACAGATGGAAGAAGAGGAGAAGGTTCTTGGAATGATATAATGAGAGCTATGGATCTTATGAAATCTAATAAAATACCATTTGGATTCTCAACTTGCTTTACAACAGCAAATTGTGATAGTGTTCTTTCAGAAAAATTTATTGATTTAATGATAGATAAGGGAGCTTATTTCTCTTGGTACTTTACATTTATGCCAATAGGATGTAAGACAGATACTTCATTAATGGCAAATCCAGATCAAAGAGAAAAGTTATATAGAACAATTAGAGCATGGCGTAACACTAAATCAATATTTAATATGGATTTTTGGCATGATGCAGAATATGTTGGAGGATGTGTTGCAGGTGGAAGAAGATATTGTCATATAAATGCAAATGGTGACGTAGAACCTTGTGTATTTTGTCATTATTCAAATGCAAATATAAAGGATGTTTCTTTAATTGAAGCTTTGGGTCAACCATTATTTATTGAATATCAAAAGAATCAACCATTTAATAAAAATCAATTTAGGCCATGTCCAATATTAGATAATGCTCCTAAGATAGCAGAAATGGTTAAGAATTCAGAAGCTAAGTCTACTGAGTTTATAGATCCTGAAAATGTAGATGACTTATGTAATAAAACTATAAATTATGGATTAACTTGGGCTAAGAGAGCAGAAACATTATGGGAAGAAAATATGGAAAATAAGAGAAAAGCCAAAGAAGAAAAGGAAAGAATAAAAAGGGAAAAAGAGGATTGTTTAATAAAAAATTAAATAGAATAAAATAAGCGGTAGGGAAAACTTACTGCTTATTTTATTGAATAAAAATTATAATAAATGGAATAATTTTAAATAAGGGGCTTATTATAGGCTATACTTTGCTGTTTATTAGTATAATCATAGCGCCATAAGAATTAAATAAGCAGCAAAGTTTAATTATTAAATAAAATAAAAGAATAGGAGTTTATTTATGGATTTAGAAAAGAACTTTTTAAAAACATTTTTAAATAAATTCAAGGGGGGTTGCTTTAATATAAGATTTTGGGATGGAGAAGATTTTAAGGTAGGGAATGAAGAAGTAAAATTTAATATTATTTTACATAAACCATTAAGAAAAAAGGATATGTTAACAAGTACCTCATTATCATTTGGAGAAGCTTATATGAGGGGAGATATAGAAATAGAAGGAGATTTATTTGTTGTATTTGATGAATTACTTAAATGCATTGATGAGTTTTCAACTAATTTTGGAGCATTAACAAAGATATTTGGAGGATCAACATCTAAGAAAAAGCAAAAAGAAGAAGTTTCATCACATTATGATATAGGAAATGATTTTTATAAGATATGGTTAGATGATACATTAAGCTATTCTTGTGCATATTTTAAAAATAATGATGATTCATTATATGATGCTCAAATGAATAAAATTCATTATATTTTAAGGAAATTAAATCTATCTGAAGGATTATCATTACTTGATATTGGATGTGGATGGGGAGGGTTACTTATTGAAGCAGCAAAAATTTACAAAATAAGAGGATTAGGAATTACATTAAGTGAAGAACAATATAAGGCATTTAAAGAAAAAATAGAAAAAGAAAGTCTTCAAGAATACTTAGATGTAAAGCTAATGGATTATAGAGAGTTAGAAAATAGCAAATTATCATTTGATAGAATAGTTAGCGTTGGGATGATAGAACATGTAGGAAGACCTAATTATGATTTATTTTTTAAAAATGTAAATGTTGTTTTAAAAGAAAGTGGATTATTTTTGCTTCATTATATTAGTGGGCTTAAAGAATCAGAAGGTGATGCATGGATTAAAAAATATATATTTCCAGGGGGAGTTATACCAAGTTTAAGAGAAATTATAAGTATTTCATCAGAATATAAATATCATATTTTAGATGTGGAAAGTTTAAGATTACATTATAAAAAGACCTTATTAATGTGGGCTAAAAATTTTGATAATAATATAGATAAAATTAAAGCTATGTTTGATGATAAATTTATAAGAATGTGGAGAATGTATTTATATTCATGTGCAGCTTCATTTAATAATGGAGTTATAGATTTACATCAGATATTATTTGTAAAAGGTGTTAATAATAATTTACCTATGAATAGGAGTTATATGTATAAATAATATAAAAAAAGTGGCATAAGCCACTTTTTTTGTCCTAATATTTTAAAACACACTTAAATTATTGATTAATTTATTATTATTCACCAAGAATTTCGTTAATAGCATTTTTATAAGCATCAGCTTTTGCGCCAAATATTGCTTGAATTCCGTTTCCAACTTCGACAACACCAGCAGCTCCTAGAGATTTTAATTGATCCTTATCAACATTTGCCTTATCTTTAACTTCAACTCTTAATCTTGTAATACAAGCATCAACAGATACTATGTTTGCTTCTCCACCTAAAGCAGCTAATACTAAAGGAGCTTTTTCAGCTATTTCACCCTTAGCAGAAGTTTTTGTTGGAGCAGCTTCAGCAGCAGCACCTTTACCTTTTTGGTAATCAGCTTTTGTGAATAATTTAGTTTCTTCGTTATCCTCTTCTCTACCTGGAGTTTTTAAGTTTAACTTAGTAATTAAGAAGTAGAATACTACATAATATAATACTGCATATACAGCACCAACAGCTAAAACCCAATACCAGTTAGTTGGAACACCAGCACCAGCTGGAAGTAAACCAAATAATGCATAGTCAATTACACCACCAGAGAATGTCATACCTATGAATACATTTAATATATCCATTAAGAAGAATGCTAAACCTGCAAATACACAGTGTACAGCATATAAAGCTGGAGCAACGAATAAGAATGTAAATTCTAATGGTTCAGTTATACCAGTTAAGAATGATGTTAATGCAGCTGTAGCTAATAATGAACCAACAACTTGTTTCTTGTTTGGCTTAGCAGCTTTGTACATAGCAAATGCAGCTCCTGGTAAACCAAATATCATTAATGGGAATTTACCAGCCATAAATCTAGTAGTCCCACTAATTACATCGCTCATAGTTGAAGCAGAAGCACCAACTAAGCTTGACATACTTGATAATTGAACAAAGTAAGCAGTATTTGCACCAGCAACAGTTTGAACAGCACCATTAACTAAAACATTACCTTCAACTAATGAACTATACCAGAATGGAGTATAGAATACGTGATGTAATCCAAATGGTATTAAAGCTCTTTCAATTAATCCGTAGAAGAATGTACCAATTGCACCAGCATTTTTAACTAAAGTAGATAATATACTAATACCATCTTGAACAACTGGCCATACAAATGCTAATATAGCACCAACAAATGCCATAGTAACAGCAGTAACTATAGGAACAAATCTTGATCCAGAGAAGAATCCTATAATAGCTGGTAATTGAATAGTATGGAATTTATTGTGTAATAAAGCTGTTATTAAACCAGTAATTATACCACCGAATACTGACATATTTAATGTAAATATACCAACATTAGTAGTAATATATGAACCATAATTACCAACTGAATCAGGAGTAACAACTCCTAATTGAGTAACACCTAAAGATAAAAGTGTAGATATAACTTGGTTCATTACAAAGAATCCAAATACAGATGCTAAAGCAGCAGTACCTTTATCTTTTTTTGCTAAACCAACAGCAACACCAACAGCAAATAATATTGGTAAGTTACCAAATACGATATCTCCTACATTTTTCATAACTGTTAATACAGCAGTAACTGCAGGAATGTTAACAAAACTAATTAATCCTTTATAGATTGCAGGGGCATCTTGTAAAGTTGCGATACCTAAGAAAGCACCACCGATACCAAGTAATATACCTGCAATTGGAAGGGCAGCAATTGGAAGCATTATAGCTTTACCAATTCTTTGTAAAAATTGCATCATTGTGATTATTCCTCCTAGAATTTATATTTTAAATTAAATAAACATAATAGCATGAGCTTGATAGAATATTGTAATTAAACAATAAAAAAGGCTCAAATATCTATAAATTATATAATTATCCCTAAGTATCATTTTAGAATAAACAACAATTTATACATATTTAAGCCTTGCCTGCATTACCAGTAACACACTAATTATTAGATTACATTACATATAATAACATAATCTAAATTTAATGTAAAGCTTTTTTGAAAAATATAATAAGGAATTACTTAATAAGTGGATTTATAGCAATAAATATCTATTTTAATTATTATAAAAATAGATATTTAGTAAATTATAAGGAAAAGGTAAAATTTGAATTGAGATTTAAACAAAAGTTATCCACAGATTGTGGATAAAATCTAAAAAATGTTGAAAACTTTTTTATAGTATTGACACAATATATTAGGTTATTATAAAAATAAATAACTATATAGTGGGTAATGTAAAAAATATGAAAAGTTTGTAGAACAAACGATACGAACTTACATTCTAAAAAGTAAAGTTATCAACAATATCCACAGAATTGTGGATAAAAGTTGTGGATAACTTGATAATAAGTTAAATATTCAAATAAAAATACGGCAATATGTAATTAAAGTTTGTGGATAACTTTTATTAAAAGATATAGAAAAATGTAATATACAAAAATTCTAAAGGGGTGAGTTATATAAAATGAAATATAATAAAAATGTAAAAAAAGCAGAGTTTATAAATAGACCCAATAGATTTAATGCAGTAGTTAAACTACTAGGAAAACTCAATATGATTTAATTGCTGTTTATAAGGCAAATAAATTAATAAGTATGGATTCTCAAATACCTAATAAAGTTGTAGAAGAAGCTTTAAAAAATAAAAAAATAAAGAAACTTGTTAAATATACAAATATTTTAAGAGAGAAGACCTTTGGAAAAAGTAAATTTGATTTTAAGATTTCTAACGATTTAGGATCAAAAAATGATGTGGATATTTTTGCATATAATTGTATAGTAACGGAAGATGGAATAGAAATAAATGAAGAAGTAGAAATAATATTAACTTAAAGTTCTTTAAATATTAAATTTAAATAGTATAATTATATCTATAAAATTAGTGTTAGGAGTGTTTAGATGGAGAATAAGAGACATAAAAATGTGCCTGAAATAAAAGGACTTTTAAGAAGTCATGTTGTAGAAGTGCCTTCATGTATTAGGGATTGTTCAGGGATAAAAATTTTTGGCAAAAGAATAAAATCTTTACTATTTACAACAGATGTTGCAATAATTGCAGTATATCCATTTACTCCTCAGCCGTTAATAACATCAGCATTAGTAATGGCAGCAGATGTGCCAGTCTTTTGTGGAGTTGGGGGAGGAATAACTCAAGGAAAGAGGGTAGTTAATTTAGCATTAGATGCAGAATTTAAAGGGGCTATGGGAGTAGTTGTAAATGCACCTACTTCAAATGAAGTTGTTTCAAGAATTAGGGAAACTATAGATATACCATTAATAGTTACAGTAGTATCTATTAACGAAGATATAAGAAAAAGAATAGAATCTGGAGCAACAATATTAAATGTTTCAGGTGGAAAAGATACTCCAAATATAGTTAGAAAAATAAAAGAAGAATTTCCAAACTTCCCAGTAATAGCTACAGGTGGACCAAATGAAGAAACGATAAGAAAAACAATAGAGGCAGGTGCAAATGCTATAACTTATACACCACCAACAAATGGAGATACTATGAGTAGTTTGATGGATAAATATAGAAGTTTATAGAAAAATTATCATAAAAAATAAAATATGGTTGAATAATTTAAATAATATGGTATCATATTAATAACAATGTACATATCATATATAATAGATTTATTATTGATGAAAATATGTTATTTTAATTATTTAAATAAAATTTTATAAAAAACCTATGTTAGAGGTGCTATTTATAAATAGTAATAAATTGGAGCTGACGGGCTATGATAATTTATGAAAGGTATAGTAGCCGAAGGAATATTTTATGTAAAGGGGTATTTCTGGGTATGTATATAACATATGCATAACTGTCACGAAAGTGGAGTGCTAAAAAGGTGCAATTATTCAATCAAAAAAATTGAGTTTATTTTGTGAATAAAACTTGCATTTTAATAAGTAAACTACCCTTATAGGTTTTTATATGGGTAGTTTTTTATCGTTATTTTAAATAAAAGTTAATAATTTGTAGATTAAATATAATTTTTAAATAGTTTATGAATGAGGTTTATAATAAATGGCTTCTAATTAAATAGATTATTGGAGGTATAATAATGAAATTATTTGGGGCAATGAAAGTTAAAAACAATGAATTATTAGTAGGAGGTGTTAGTTGTAGTCATTTAGTTAGAGAATTTGGATCTCCATTATATGTAATGGATGAGAAGTTATTGATAAATACTTGTAAAGATTACTATGATAATTTTAAATGTAAGGAAGAAAATAATAAGGTAGCTTATGCTGGAAAGGCTTTTTTGACAAAAGCAATGTGTAAATTAGTAGAAGAACAGGGTCTTTATTTAGATGTAGTATCAGGGGGAGAGTTATTTACTGCTTATAAAGCTGGATTTCCTTTAAATAAAGTATATTTCCATGGAAATAATAAAAGTAGGGGGGAAATTGAATTAGGTGTTAAACTTGGTGTTGGAAGATTTGTTGTAGATAATTTAAGTGAAATGAAAATGTTAAATAAAGAATCAAAAAGATATAATAAGATACAAGATATTTATTTAAGATTAACACCAGGAATAGAAGCTCATACTCATGAGTATATAAAGACAGGACAAATAGATTCTAAATTTGGATTTGCTCCAGTTGGAGAAACAATTATGGAGGCAGTAAAACATGCATTAGATTGTGAAAATTTAAATTTAAAGGGATTACACTGTCATATAGGATCCCAAATTTTTGAAACAGAACCTTATGAAGATGCTGTTGAAATTATGATGAAGTTTATAAAAGAAATTAAAGAACAGACTGGATATACTATACACGAATTAGATTTAGGTGGTGGGTTTGGTATACATTATACTGATGGGGATAATCCAAAATCAATAAAAGAGTATTGTAAAGTAATATTGAAAAAAGTTGATGAGGTATGTTCAAATTTAAATGTAGAAAAACCTATATTAACGATAGAACCAGGAAGATCAATAGTTGGAAATGCTGGAATTACACTTTATACAATTGGAGCAATTAAAAATATACAAGGTGTAAGGACTTACGTTTCTGTAGATGGAGGGATGACTGATAATATAAGACCTGCTTTATATGGAGCAAAATATGAAATGGCAATTGCAAATAAGATGAATGAAAAATTAGATACAAGAGTAGCTATAGCAGGAAAATGTTGTGAATCAGGAGATGTATTTATTGATGATATATGTATTCAAAATCCTGAAATAGGTGATATTCTTGCTGTATTTTCAACTGGTGCATATGGATTTTCAATGTCAAGTAATTATAATAAGAATCCTAAAGCTCCTGTAATATTTGTTAAGGATGGTATTGTAAGAGTTGTATCTAAAAGACAAAGTTATGAAGAACTTTTAGCTTTAGAAATTTAAAGAGTTTTCAACTTTGTATATAATGAAAATAAAATTTTAAGAATTTATAAAGATTATATATAAGTAGCTATATCAAATTTAGGTATGGCTATTTTTTTATTACAATATTATAATAAATTAAAATATATATAAAATATATATAGCGTTAATAAAATTTTTTGTTGTAACAAAATTGACATAATAAATGTATATAATGAAGAGTAATACTATTAGTTATTATATAAATATGGTATACTTAATATAACTATCCAACATATATAGATTTTAATTAATAATCTATATTATATATAAAGGAAAAGAGGGTTAGTATAGTATATATGAAGGAACAAAAATTTATAATTGATAGGATAGAAGAAGATTATGTTATCTTAGAAGATGAGAATCATAATATAATTTCAAAAAATATAAATTCATTTTGTATTAAACCTAATGAAGGTGATGTAGTAATTATAAATGAAAATAATTTACCTAAAGTAAACATAGAAGCAACTAACAAGAGAAAAAAAGAAATAAGCATTTTAATGAAAGGTATGTGGGAAGAGTGAGAATAGAATTAAAAAAAACAAATTTCTTTACTGAATGGGTTGTACCAATATTAATAGCATTAGTATTAGCATTTTTAATTAATAAGTTTTTAATTTTTAAGGTTAAAATTCCATCTGAATCTATGGTTCCAACATTAAATGTTGGTGATAGATTATTTGTTACAAGAATTTATAATCCAGAAAAACTTAAGCGTGGAGATATAGTGGTGTTTCATTCAGATGAAAAAAATGAAGATATGATTAAAAGATTAATAGGATTACCAGGTGATAAGGTAGTTATCAAAGATGGGATTGTAACTGTAAATGGTGAAACACTAAAAGAAAATTACATAGGAACTGCAGATAATTATAGTGGAGAATTCGAAGTACCTGAAGGTAAGTATTTTTTCTTAGGAGATAATAGATACTGGTCATTAGATTCAAGGTATTGGGAAAATCCGTATATTGATGGTAGTAAAATAAAAGGAAAGGCTCAAATAAAAGTATATCCTTGGAGTGAATTTGGAAAAATAAAATAAGAGTTTTGAGAAAGATTTTAGGATTAGTAGGAGATTAAAAAAATATGAATAATAATGTAAATAATAGAAAAGATGGAGACAAGAAAAAGAATGGCAAATTCTTGTTAATATATGTTGTAGTAGCTTTCTTATTCTTATATTCATTTTCAACTGCAAAAGAAATGTTAACTACTAAAGAAATTTCATATAATGAATTTGTTAAAATGGTTGAAAATAAGGAAGTAAAGAAAGTTACAGTAGATGGAACAGCACTTGTAATCACACCACAAGATTCAAGTGAAATGAAAGGAAAAGTTTTATATACAGGAAATGCAGATAATCCTAATTTAATAAAGTTATTAATAGATAATAATGTAGAATATTATCCAGAAATAACTAAACAACAATCAGTGTTTATGGATTTTATAATAATAAATGTATTACCATTAGTTATAATGTTCTTTATAGTTAGATTTGTATTTAACAAAATGTCTAAGAAGATGGGTGGCGGCCCAATGGGAATGGGTGGCTTAGGAAAAAGTAATGCTAAAGTTTATGTAGAAAAAGATATTAAGGTAAGCTTTGAAGATGTAGCTGGTCAAGATGAAGCTAAAGAATCATTAACAGAAATAATAGATTTCCTTCATAATCCAAAGAGATATACTGAAATAGGTGCTAAATTACCTAAGGGAGCACTTTTAGTAGGGCCTCCAGGAACAGGTAAAACACTTATAGCAAAGGCGGTTGCTGGTGAGGCAAAGGTTCCATTCCTTTCAGTTTCAGGTTCAACTTTCATTGAGATGTTTGTTGGTATGGGAGCTGCTAAAGTAAGAGATTTATTTAAAGAAGCTGAAAAAATGGCTCCTTGTATAATATTTATAGATGAAATTGACTCTATTGGTAAGAGCAGAGATAGTCAAATGCAAAGCAATGATGAAAGAGAGCAAACTTTAAATCAATTACTTACTGAAATGGATGGGTTTGATACATCAAAGGGAATAGTTATTTTAGGTGCAACAAATAGACCTGAAATACTAGATAAAGCACTTTTAAGACCAGGTAGATTTGATAGAAGAGTTATTGTTGATAGACCAGATTTAAAAGGAAGAATTGCAATATTAAATGTTCATTCTAAGGATGTTAAAATGTCATCAAATGTTAACTTAGAATCAATTGCAAAAGGAACCCCAGGAGCTGTAGGAGCTGATCTTGCTAATATAGTAAATGAAGCAGCATTAAGAGCAGTTAGAAGTGGAAGAGAAGAAGTTATTCAAGAGGATTTAGAAGAAGCAGTTGAAGTTATAATTGCAGGGAAAGAAAAGAAAGATAGAATACTTTCTAATAAAGAAAGAGAAGTTGTTGCTTTCCATGAGGTTGGGCATGCATTGGTTGCAGGGCTTTTAGAAGGGACAGATCCAGTTCATAAAATAACAATAGTTCCTAGAACAATGGGAGCATTAGGATATACTATGCAACTTCCAGAAGAGGAAAAATACCTTGTTTCTAAAGAAGAACTTATGAATCAAATAATGGTTATGTTAGGTGGTAGAGCTGCAGAAGAAGAAGTATTTAATCTTGTATCTACAGGTGCTTCTAATGATATTGAAAGAGCAACTCAAACAGCAAGAAATATGGTAACTATTTATGGTATGACTGATAATTTTGATATGATGGCATTAGAATCAGTTCAAAATAGATATTTAGATGGAAGAGCTGTTAGAAATTGTAGTGAGGAAACATCAACTTTAATAGATAAAGAGGTTTTAAGTATAATAAGGGAATGTCATCAAAAGGCAAGAGAAATATTAAGAGAAAATAGAGATTTATTAGATAAAATTTCTGAATACCTGTTAGAAAAGGAAACTATTTTTGGAGATGAATTCTTTAAGTTTGTATATGAAAAATATCCAGAACTAAAGGAAAAAAGAGAAGAAGAAAAGAAGAGTAGAGAACTTGAAATAAATAAAAAGTATACAGAAGCTTGTGCTGATACAGCAGAAGAGCTGCACGATAGGAAAGTAGCTCAAGAGGTTATAGAAGCTGTTGAGCAAGAAGAAGAAAATATAATTAAAGCAGAAGAATCAAAGTCTGAAGTTTTATTAGATATGGATAAGGAAGATAAATAATAAAAATATTGATTATTTATGTTTTTAAATCAATAAATTAAAAAATATTTAATTATGATAATAAGGAGTTAAGCAGTAAAACAAGCTTAACTCCTTAAACATTGTTAGTAAGTGGCAAGTGGTAAGTGGCAAGTTGTGGATGGAATTCCTTAGGGAATTTCTTAAATTTATTTTATAAAATTCAGCTAAGGCTGAATTTATACCAAAGCTTTTCACTTTTCACTTGTCACTTGAAACTTACAACTAAAAAAATCGTGGAGGGGTTTATTTTGAATAATTTTGAGTTTTTACAAGAAGAGCAAAATTTAGAATATACTTTGAATTTATTAAGTCAGGAAATATTAAATTACATACAAAAAAGAAAAGATGTTTCAGATTACATATTAGAATATAGAAAGAAGTTTATTGAAGAGTATAGAGATGACGAAGATAAAGTAATGGAATATTTCGATCATGAGAGATATGTAAAAGAAGAAATGTATAGAACTATAGATAAAAAATTAGCTGAATTTACAAAGTTAAAGGAATCACCTTACTTTGGAAAAGTTAATTTTGAGGATAATGGATATGCAGAACAAATATATGTTGGTAGATATGGATTAACTCCAGAAGGAAATTTTGATGCTGCCATAGTAGATTGGAGAGCACCAGTTGCATCATTATTTTATAAGGGAACATTAGGTGAAACTAGTTACAAGTCACCAGATGGAGAAGTTCTAGTAGATATATTAGCAAGAAGACAAATAATGATTAAAAAAGGAAAATTAGAAGGGTTCTTCGATTCAGATATTGATGTTAAAGATGATATTCTTCAAATGATTTTATCATCAAATGCAGGAGAAAAGCTTAAGGATATAGTTATGACTATCCAAAAGGAGCAAGATGAAATCATAAGAGAAGAAAGAATGAAGGTTGTAGTAGTTAACGGTGTTGCAGGTTCTGGTAAGACTACAATTGCACTTCATAGAGTTGCTTATCTTTTATACAATTTCAGAGAGCAGTTAGGCGATAAGGTATTAATATTAGGACCTAATGATATATTCATTGATTATATAGGGGAGGTTCTTCCTACTTTAGGTGAAAGTAATGTTAATCAACAAACGTTTGCTCATTTTGTAATAAATGAAATTGGATTAAATGAACCAATAATTAATTTTACAGCTTATTTAGAAGAAGTTTTAAAAGGCAATGAAGAAGTTATAAATGAAATTAAATATAAGGCTGGAGAAGGATTTATATCTGTATTAGATAAGAAATGTGAGGACTTAGAAAATAGTTATTTTAATGTTCAGGCAGCTAAATTCTTTGATGAAGAAGTAGTTTCAATAGAAGAAATTAATGACTTGTTTGAAAATTACTATAAGTATATGCCTTTATTTAGAAGAAGCAAAAAAATAAAGAGAATAATTACTGAAAAGCTTAAAGATAAAAGAGATGAATTAGTAAGAAATTTAAATGCTGAAGTGAAGGGAAAATTAGCTTCTTTAACAGAAGAACAATTAGTTATTGAACAAAATAATATAGAATTCCAAAGAAAAATAAGGATTAGAGAAATTGTTAGAGAACTAATGATTCAAAAGGAAAACTTAGCAAAGTGGATAGATAATGAAAGCATAGTAGATATTTATAAAGAATTTACTAATACTGAAAATTTATCATACTTAGATTTACCAGCAATACTTTATTTAATGATTAAGCTTGATGGTAAGAAATCTAGTAAAGAAATTAAGCATATAGTAATTGATGAAGCTCAAGATTATAGCATGCTTCAGTTCATTGTATTAAAGGAATTAACAGGATGTAAGAGTTATACTATAGTTGGAGATTCGAATCAAAGGCTTATAAAAGTAGAAGAAGAGCCAGCTATGCTTAAGCTTAAATCTTTATTTGGCGGATTTGTTAAGAATTATGCCTTAAATAAGAGTTATAGATCTACATTCCAAATTATGGAGTATGCAAGTAAGTTATTAGATGAAAGTGCAATAGTACCATTTGTTAGGAAAGGTAAGTTTGATGTTGAAGAAGTGGAAGTTAAAGATGAAGATGATTTAATAGATACTATTTTAGAAACATTAGAAGATTATGATGATGAAAATTATGATAATATTGCAATTATAACTAAAGATAAAGAAGAACTTAAGAAAATAGCACCTGAACTTAAAAAGTTTACTAAACTTTTAGCTTTTGATAGAGAAGATGTTATTTACAGAGGGGGAAAAGTTATAGTTCCTTCTTATTATGCTAAAGGACTTGAATTTGATGGTGTTATAATAGTTAATTTTGATGATAATACTGATGATTTAGTTAAATATATTATGGCAACAAGAGCACTTCATAGATTAAAAGTAGTAAATTATAGGATGGAGTAGAATATAGGAACGGAGATGTCGCATTAAGAATAAATACTATAATATATTGTGTATAAAAATTTTAGTGCGACAGCCCAAATATAAAGTATTAAATTATAATTATTATGGATAATTTTAAGTTTAAAAGAATCAAGGGTCATGATAGTGAGGTAGAAGATCTTAATCGATAACTGAAAACTACAAAAAAT
>OCSG01000826.1_pt1 | contig 23254 bp, 22 predicted proteins | sample 1538831 | NCBI WGS metagenome assembly OCSG01 (sample SAMN04571729, study PRJEB22368) | human gut metagenome | biome: human gut; material: stool | host: Homo sapiens | place: Luxembourg | collected 2012-09-20 | reverse complement strand
ACCGAACATCAGCAGGAAATGGTCAAGACCCTTTCGGAGCGTGCATTGAGTACGGACTGTCCATTGTCGAGAACCCAAAGCCCCACGGTAAAAGTTACGACCAGTGGCTGGGCGATCAGTCGAAGCCCGCACATCGGGAATTGCTCCGTGCTGCCATTGACAATGCCCTGGCACAAAAGCCTGCTGACCTGGAGGAGCTGCTGAAGCTGCTCCGGGATTCCGGCTGTGAAGTGTCCAAGCGTGAACAATCCTACCGTCTGAAGCTCCCCGGCTGGAGCAAAGTTTCCCGCCTGGACAGCCTGGGCGATGGCTACTCCCTGGAGGACCTGCTGGCTCTCCTCGCCGGTCAAAAGGAGCATACACCCCGTCAGAAATCAGGCAAACAAGCAGATCCGCCGAAGGTCAATCTGCTGGTTGACATCCAGGCGAAGCTCCAGGCTGGAAAAGGTGCCGGGTATGTGCGTTGGGCCAAGGTTTTTAATCTGAAACAGATGGCACAAACCGTGAATTTTCTCACGGAGCATAACCTGCTGGAGTATGCGGCGCTGGAGGAAAAGGCGGCGGCAGCCACAGCCCGCCATAATGAGTTATCTGCTAAAATCAAGGCAGCGGAGAAACGCATGGCGGAGATCGCCGTCCTGCGGGCCCACATCATCAACTATGCCAAGACCCGTGAGACTTATGTAGCCTACCGCAAGGCCGGGTACTCCAATAAATTCCGTCAGGAATATGAGGAGGAAATCCTGCTCCATCAGGCAGCCAAAAACGCCTTTAATGATATGGGAGTCAAGAAGCTACCCCAAGTTAAGGAGTTGCAAGCCGAGTATGCCCGGCTCCTGGAGGAAAAGAAAAAGATCTATGCAGAGTGCCGGCGCTCCCGTGAGGAAATGCGGGAGTTGCTGGCGGCAAAGGCTAATGTGGATCGACTGCTGAAACTGGACGAGGAACAGAAAAAAGAACAAGAAAAGGACCATGACCAGCGGTGAGCCGGTCATGCTCCTAAGCGTTCACAGAACGCGCAGCCGCAGAATGGAATTCTGCGTTCATGGGGGCTTGGGAGATACCCTCAACAAGCAGCGCCGGAAGCTGAATGGCTATCCAGGAGCATTGCTTGCCAGTATTATCGAAAAGTTCTGATAACCAGATTATCCAATAACAGAATAACCGAAAGGAGCCTGGTATACCAGAGTCGAGACTATCCCAAGTTTTGTTTAAAGCTCCCATACAGTGTAGACTAGAAGCACCACACAGGAGATATACCATATGTCCAGAAAGAATCGCACCCCGTAAGAAAATGCCCGTCGAAAAAGATTCGTGAGCTGCTACAGATGGCAAACATTGGCAGCATGGACGACATTCAGAATCTGTTCAAGGAGACCATTGCCGAGTTCATGGAGAACGGCTTGGAGGCAGAGCTGGAAGACGAGCTGGGTTACAGCAAATACGACTATCGGAACAATAACATGGACAACAGCTGAAACGGCCACAGTTCTAAAACGCTGCGCACCAGCTTTGGGGATGTGGAAGTATCAGTTCATCGAGATCTCAAGGGGAGAATTCGAGCCCCAGGCACTGAAAAAGAACCAGACCAGCATCAGTCAGGAAATTGAGGAGAAAATCCTGTCCATGTGCGCCAATGGGATGACCACCGACGACATCACGGTCCACATCCAGGACATCTTTCCGGCCATCCAGAGTGACTCCAATAGCAATGTACACTGCTTTCTTCACGATTTGCCCTTCACTACATCAGAACCCCAAAAATAAAAAAACTTTTAATTTGGAAAACTTTGATAAAATGAAAGCTGTCATTTATGCAGGGAACCCGAAGCACCTTGGCTTCGGGTTCCCTACATAAGTATTATATTATTATTGATTACTGCAGGCCTGCCTTCTTTTCCCGCAGACAATTCCACACCAGAAGGAACATCCCGATGAACAGCGTGGCCACGCCCATGCCGCAGAACATTCCTTCATAGCCGAAGGATTCCGCGAAAAAACTGCCCCCGATAGGCGCCAGGGCGTTTCCTAGATTCTGGCCGATCACAATGGTGGACACCGCCACCCCCGCCTTTGAGGCGTCCAGCGTGCGAACGGTATGGGCCTGCAGGCAAGGAGTTCCAGCCCCCTGTCCCAGGGCCCGGCAGACAGCTGCCAGCACCATCATGGCTAAAGAGTAAGCAACGCCCACCAGGAAGGTGCCCAGGGCGGCGAATACCACCGCAGGGATCATCACGAAGTACAGACCTTTCTTATCCTGCAACCGCCCGGTGATGGGCTTTACAATCAACAGCGCCACAGCGTAGGCCGTGAAGAACAGGGAGATGTTAGGGATACCCCGCTCGGTGGCCAAGATGTCCAGGTAAGTGGTGGCCAGACCGTTGGCGGAACTGAACAGGGTGGCCAGCAACATCAGGCTTAGAAACTCTACAGCAAACAGGTCGTTGAGCTTCAGGGAGTGCTTCTTTTCCCCCTCCTGAGGTGTCTTGGCGTCATAGGGCAGGATAGTGACGCACACAAATGACAGGATCGTGGAAATGCAGGCTGCCACAAAGGCCGCCCCGAACCCCATAGCGTCCCGCAGAGCCAGGCCTAGGGCCGGGCCCACCGCCTGTGCCAGGGGCATCACTAGGCCAAAGTAGCCCAAGCCCTCCCCCATACGGTCCCGGGGGATAAACTCGCTGGCGTAGGCGGTGGTCAACACGGAATTGATAGTGAAGAACACACCGGTGCCCGCCCGCAGGAACACCAAAAATGGAATGGTGGTGGCGAAGGCATGGCCTAGCAAAAACAGGGCGTAGAGCAACTCGGTGCACATTAGCAGCCGCTTGCGGTTCATCCGGTCGGACAATGGTCACGGAAATGTCAAGTGGTCCTGTGTCAAGATCAGCCGGATTCTCCGAAGCGCCACCTACATGGGGTACATCGGCTACAATAAGTCTAAGGTCAACAATTTCTTAGAGAAGAAACGCATCAAAAATCTGGATGAGAGTACATTCATTCTCAGAAAAGGAGACTTCGAGCCCATTGTAACCGAAGCCCTTTTGAGACAGTGTGAAGAAATCCGAAAGAATCGGATTCGTACCCTTCAGATGCCTTCTGGTGAGGAACGCAGGCAGGGCACAAAAATCATTCAGCACCTTTGGGTGCGGAAACTTCGCTGTCGCTGCGGCGCAGGCTACAACCGATTCAAATGGAGGGTTCTACAGGACGGAACTCCTGCCTATGGGTACCAGTGCAATTTCCGCACACAGAATCCTGCCAAGAGTTTTGTTGAGAAGAACCATCTTGCAGGGCAAAAAAGCTGTGATGCCATTTCCATCTGCGAATGGAAACTAAACCTGATGGCCAAACAGATCTTTGACAAGCTTTGGGGCGATCAACAAGAGGCGGTCTTAAAAGCCTGTCAAATGGTGAAATCCTGTCTCCACACCGCCGCAACACAGACCGCCAAGGAACAAGAAAATGTCCACCGAACTATGGAGAAATTGGAACAGCGGATGCTGAACCTGGCGCAAATGCGTGTAGACGGAGAACTGCAAAAAGAGCAGTATCAAAAACTGTACGTCCAGGCTTCTCAGGAGTTGGAAGCCCTCCAGCAGCAACAGGCCCAGCCGGAAGAAATCGACGAACAGAACCAGCTGGACCTGAAAGCCATCCGCCAAGGGCTCTCTAAAATGGTGGACACCTCTTCCCCACGGATCTCAGAAGAATTGATCAACGAATTTGTGGAGGTGGTTACACCGGTGGAAAACCACCATTACCGGTGGAAGATCAGCATGGAAAACTTGAAACAAGGTGCTCAGCGGGCAAATCTCCTGGACCCAGATAATCCACCAGTGCTCGCCTTTACCATCGATTTTGAGGCCGCCAAGCGGTATAGAAAAATGAACAAAATGCCAGCTCAATCTCGCCAAAATAATTGGGCAGATTTAACAGTTGAGGTCTTTTTATGACTTGCAAAAATTTAATCTAAAACGACGAACAGACGCACCGTTTTTGGCGGTGCGCCTGTTCAATCAATACAAAAAATTAACGATTTTTTCCGAATTACTTGTCCATCGCACGGGGTGCTTTAATGGCAGCCTGCGCCGCAGCAAGACGAGCGATCGGTACACGGAACGGAGAGCAGGAAACGTAGGTGAGGCCAACGTTGTGGCAGAACTCGACGGAAGTCGGGTCGCCGCCGTGCTCGCCGCAGATACCAAGCTTGATGTCCGGGCGGGTGGACTTACCGAGCTCGCAAGCCATCTTAACGAGCTTGCCTACGCCAACCTGGTCGAGCTTTGCGAACGGATCGTTCTCGTAGATCTTCTTATCATAGTAAGCGCCGAGGAACTTGCCTGCGTCGTCACGGCTGAAGCCGAAGGTCATCTGAGTAAGGTCGTTCGTACCGAAGGAGAAGTACTCTGCTTCCTTCGCGATCTCGTCAGCCGTCAGAGCAGCTCTCGGGATCTCGATCATGGTGCCGACCTTGTAGGTCATGGAAGAGCCTGCCTCTGCGATGAGCTTATCAGCCGTTGCAGTGACAACGCCCTTAACGTATGCCAGCTCCTTGACTTCGCCAACGAGCGGGATCATGATTTCCGGAACGATGTTCCAATCCGGGTGCTTAGCGGAGACATTCAGCGCAGCCTTGATAACTGCGGAGGTCTGCATCTCTGCGATTTCCGGATAGGTAACAGCCAGACGGCAGCCACGGTGACCCATCATCGGGTTGAACTCGTGGAGGCCGGAGATGATTGCCTTAACCTGCTCGACAGTCTTGCCGGTGGACTTAGCCAGCAGCTCGATGTCAGCTTCTTCGGTCGGAACGAACTCATGCAGCGGCGGATCGAGGAAACGGATGTTAACCGGCTCGCCTTCCATGGTCTCGTAGAGCTTCTCAAAGTCGCCCTGCTGCATCGGCTCGAGCTTAGCAAGGGCAGCTTTTCTGCCTTCGACGGTGTCAGCGCAGATCATCTCGCGGATAGCTGCGATTCTGTCCGGATCGAAGAACATGTGCTCGGTACGGCAGAGGCCGATGCCTTCTGCGCCGAGGCGCTTTGCATCGATAGCGTTCTGCGGGGTATCGGCATTCGTACGAACCTTCATCTGACGGAACTTGTCCGCGAGACCCATAATGCGGCCGAAGTCGCCGGAATTGACGGAAGCCGGAACGGTCGGGATGAGGCCGTCATAGATGTTGCCGGTGGAACCATCGATGGAGATGCAGTCGCCCTCGTGGTAGGTCTTACCGGCGAGCTCGAACTTCTTGTTCTCTTCATCCATGGTGATAGCGGAGCAACCGGAAACACAGCAGGTGCCCATGCCACGCGCAACAACAGCTGCGTGGGAGGTCATGCCGCCGCGAACGGTGAGGATGCCCTGTGCAGCCTTCATGCCTTCGATGTCCTCCGGGGAGGTCTCAAGGCGAACGAGGACGACCTTTTCGCCCTTCTCGTTCCAAACCTTTGCATCTTCAGCGGTGAAGACGATCTTGCCGCAAGCAGCACCGGGAGATGCAGCCAGAGCCTTAGCGACCGGGGTAGCAGCCTTAAGAGCCTTAACGTCGAACTGCGGGTGCAGCAGAGCGTCGAGGTTTCTCGGCTCGATCATGAGAACAGCCTGCTTCTCGTCGATCATGCCTTCGTCGATGAGGTCGCAAGCAATCTTCAGAGCAGCAGCCGGCGTTCTCTTGCCGTTACGGGTCTGGAGCATGTAGAGGTGCTTGTCCTCGATGGTGAACTCCATGTCCTGCATGTCTCTGTAATGATTTTCAAGGGTGTTGCAGATGCCTACGAACTGCTCGTAAACTTCCGGCATGACTTCCTTGAGCTGGTCGATGTGCTGCGGGGTGCGGACACCTGCAACAACGTCTTCGCCCTGTGCGTTCATGAGGAACTCACCGGTGAGAACCTTTTCGCCGGTGGACGGGTTACGGGTAAACGCAACGCCGGTACCGGAGGTCTCGCCCATGTTGCCGAATGCCATCATCTGCACGTTAACAGCGGTACCCCAGGAATACGGGATATCGTTGTCGCGGCGGTAGACGTTTGCACGCGGGTTGTCCCAGGAACGGAAAACAGCCTTGATAGCGCCCATGAGCTGTTCCTTCGGATCGTACGGGAAGTCCTCGCCGATCTTTTCCTTATACTCAGCCTTAAACTGATTTGCGAGCTCCTTCAGGTCGTCAGCGGTCAGCTCAACGTCCTGCGTTACGCCCTTCTTAGCCTTCATCGCGTCGATGAGCTGCTCGAAGTACTTCTTGCCGACTTCCATAACGACGTCGGAATACATCTGGATAAATCTTCTGTAGCAGTCATAAGCCCAGCGCGGGTTGCCGGACTTCTTAGCCATAACTTCAACAACGTCCTCGTTGAGGCCGAGGTTGAGGATGGTATCCATCATGCCAGGCATGGATGCGCGTGCACCGGAACGGACGGAAACGAGAAGCGGGTTCTCCTGATCGCCGAACTTCTTGCCGGTGATCTGCTCCATCTTTTCAATGTACTCCATAATTTCAGCCTGGATCTCATCGTTGATGCGGCGGCCGTCTTCGTAATACTGGGTGCAGGCTTCGGTGGAAATGGTGAAGCCCTGCGGAACGGGCAGGCCGAGGTTCGTCATCTCAGCAAGGTTTGCGCCCTTACCGCCGAGAAGCTCGCGCATGCTCGCGTTGCCTTCTGTGAACAAATAGACATACTTTTTGCTCATTGGAAACTACCTCCTTGAAAATTTACACGGTTAAACCGAGTATTAACTGATTTTTCCGGCAAAAAAGGCATAAAAAACTTATTCACTGTTTCGCCGCACTCTATTATACCAAATATATTTGCGAATTTCCATACCTTTTTTCGAGAAATCGGCTGTTTTCGGAAATTTTTCGCAGAATTTTTCTTTTAGACAGATTTTTGCGCCGCAAAACGATTTTTTAAGGCGGGTTTTCCCGCGTTTTCGGACAAAATAGGCTTGCAAAACCCTTTTGCGGGTGGCATAATATAATATATTTGAAAAGCGGGCATGCCCGCAAACACACACACGCAGAGAAAAGCGCAGCGGCGAAGGGTCTCCCCCTTTCGGCGGCTGTGCGGCTTCTGCGTGCCTTTCGGCATCCCCGAAAACGGGCGGTGCGAAAAAGAAGACAAAAACATTGATGTAAAAAGGAACATTCCATGAAGCTTTTTTCTAAAAACGATCAAACTTCGGGCGGCGCGGACTGGCTGATCGTGGGACTCGGCAACCCGGGCCCGAAATATGAGATGACACGCCACAACGCCGGTTTTTTAATGCTGGACGCCATCGCGGAGCACTTTAACATTGAGGTGCGCCGCGTAAAATTCAAGGGCCTTTACGGCAAGGGCACCATTGCGGGACAGAGCGCCGTGCTTTTAAAGCCCTCCACCTTTATGAATTTGAGCGGACAGTCCGTGACGGAGGCGATGAGCTTCTTTCATATTCCGCCGGAGCGCACGCTGATTGTATTCGACGACATTTCTCTTGACGTTGGGCGCACGCGCATCCGCTTAAAGGGCAGTGCAGGCGGGCACAACGGCATGAAGAATATCATTTATCTGAGCGGCAGCGACCTGTTCCCGCGCATAAAGATCGGTGTAGGCAGCAAGCCCGAAGGTTGGGACCTTGCGGACTGGGTGCTCTCCCGCTTTACAAATGACGAGATGAAAACGCTAAAAACCGTTTCCGAAAACGTAACGGACGCCGTGGAGCTGCTCCTCTCCGGCGCGCCGGACAAGGCGATGAACCGCTATAATTCCTGAGCGGCTCCCCGAAAGGAACACTACTATGCGTATGAATTTTTTGAATGACGCGCTCGGGCGCGTGCCGGAATACCGCGCGATTGAAAACGCTGTGCGGCAGCGCAAGACGCCGGTGGCCGTGACGGGTTTGGCTTCCATTCACAAAGCAAATATTCTGCACACGCTGCTTTCTGCCATGTCGAAAAAAGCGCTGTTTATTGCGGGCGACGAAGCGGAAGCGACGCGTATGCTGGAAGACCTGAACGCAATGGGCGTGACTTCTGCGTTTTACCCCCTGCGCGATTTCAGTCTGCGCGACACGGAGGGCAGCTCGCACGAATATGAGCGCCAGCGCATCGAAGCACTGACGCTGCTGCAAACCGGGCAGTGCACCTGCATTGTGACGACGATCGACGCGGCATTGCAGTATGTTCTGCCGCCAAAAAAGCTGAAAGAGCGCACGGTGAAACTTTCTGCCGGACAGGAAATTTCGGTGGATGAGATTGTGCGGGCGCTGGTGCGCTGTGGCTATGTGCGCGCCGATCAGATTGACGGCACAGGTCAGTTTGCGCGCCGCGGCGGCATTGTGGACTTCTACTCCCCCGGCGGAAAAGCACCGGTGCGTGTGGAATTCTGGGGCGACGAGATCGACACCATCTCGTATTTTGACGCGGAGACGCAGCGCCGCACCGACCAGATCACGGAGGTGACCATCTCCCCTGCCGTGGAGGTCGTGCCGGACAGCATGAGTATCCTTGCAAAGAAACTCGAGGCACACGCAAAAACGCTGCGCGGCAAGGCGGCGCCTGCCGCAAAGGAAGTGCTGCTGCGCGAGGCGGATAAACTGAAAAACGACCTGCACATTGGGTGCATGGACAAATATTACACGTTCGTTTACGAGACCGTCGCAACGCTGTTCGATTATTTTGACACGGATGCGCTGCTGGTGTTCTCCGAAGGCTCGAAACTAAAGGAACGCATGCGCACGACGCTGTGGCAGTGGGGCGAGGACGTACGCGGACTGCTTGCGGAGGGCGTGCTGTGCCGCGGGCTTGACATGTACACCGAGACGTATGAATACGCCTTAAAGCGTGCGGAGGACACGGCGAGCGTTTATATGGACGCGTTTGCACGCGGCTCTTACGACACGCCGACAAAGGCGCTTGTGAACATGACGGTGCGGCAGCTTTCCGTTTGGGGCGGCAGCACGCAGCTTTTGGCCGAAGACCTGACGGCTGCGCTGCACAACCGGCATGCCTGTGCTGTTTTAGCCGGCACGGAGCGCGCCGCGATGAACGTGGCGGCAGATTTAAAGGCCGCCGGACTGCCTGCGGGCTATTTTGAGAGCCTTTCCGCCATCACGCCGGGCACGGTGGCCGTTGTGGCGGGTACGCTTTCCGCAGGCTTTGAATACCCGAACGCGAAATTTACGCTCATCACGCACGGGCGCATGAGCGCGGGCAGCCAGCCGAAAGCGAAAAAAAAGGACAAAAACAGCAAGGCCGTTTACAGCCTTGCCGAGCTGACCCCCGGCGATTATGTAGTGCACGCAACGCACGGCATCGGCATTTTTGAGGGCATCCACAAAATCGACATGCAGGGCATCACGAAAGACTACATCAAGCTGCGGTACGCGAAAAACGACACCTTATATGTGCCGGTGACACAGCTCGATTTAGTTGCGAAATACATCGGTCCGCGTGAGGACTCCGGCGTAAAGCTGCACCGCCTTGGCGGCACGGAATGGCAGAAATCGAAAGCGCGCGTACGCGCCGCCGTAAAGGACATCGCAAAGGAGCTTATTGTTTTATACGCCCAACGCATGAAGCAGAAGGGCTTTGCGTTCCCCGAAGACAACGAGTGGCAGCACGATTTTGAGGCGCACTTTGAATACAACGAAACGGACGATCAGCTGCGTTGCATCAACGAGATTAAAAACGACATGGAGCGTGAAGCGCCGATGGACAGACTGCTGTGCGGCGATGTGGGCTTCGGCAAGACGGAGGTCGCCTTGCGCGCGGCGTTTAAGTGTATCACCGCCGGCAAGCAGTGCGCCATCTTGGTGCCGACGACGATTTTGGCGTGGCAGCACTACCAGACCGTTTTAAAGCGTATGGAGGGCTTCCCCGTGGATGTGGAGCTGCTCTCCCGCTTCCGCACGCCGCGTCAGCAGGACGAAATTCTGAGAAAACTGAGACGCGGCAGCATTGACCTCATCGTCGGCACGCACCGGCTGTGAAGTTCCACGACCTCGGCCTTGTCATCATCGACGAGGAGCAGCGCTTCGGCGTGCAGCAGAAAGAACGGCTGAAAGACGTGTGTAAATCTGCCGATATTCTGACGCTTTCCGCAACGCCGATCCCGCGCACCTTGAACATGGCGCTTTCCGGTATACGCGATATGTCCGTCATTGAAGAAGCGCCGCACGACCGTCACCCGGTGCAGACATACGTGATGGAATATGACCCGGGCGTCATCTCCGACGCCATCAAAAAAGAACTGCGCCGCGGCGGGCAGGTGTATTACCTGCACAACGACGTAGCATCGATCGAGCGCGTGGCGGCGGGTATTCGCGAGCGCGTGCCGGAGGCGAGGATCGGCATAGGTCACGGCAAAATGAGCGAGCAGGAGCTCTCCGAAGTCTGGCGGCGTTTGATGGAGCATGAAATTGACGTGCTCGTCTGCACGACGATCATTGAGACGGGCGTGGACGTGCCAAACGCGAACACCCTGATCATCGACAACGCCGACCGCATGGGACTTTCGCAGCTGCACCAGCTGCGCGGACGCGTCGCCCGCCGCGCTTACGCGTACTTTACGTTTACACGCGGCAAGGTTTTGAGTGAGATTTCGCAGAAGCGTTTGGCGGCGATACGCGAATTTACGGAGTTCGGCTCCGGCTTTAAGATTGCGATGCGCGACCTCGAGATTCGCGGCGCAGGCAATATCCTCGGCGGCGAGCAGCACGGGCACATGGAAAGCGTGGGCTATGACATGTACTTGAAGCTCTTAAACGAAGCCGTAGCCATGATGAAAGGCGAAGCGCCCGAGAACCCCGTGGAAGAATGCACCGTGGACATGCAGGTGCAGGCGCATATCCCGGAAAGCTACATCGATTCCACCGCGCTGCGTTTGGACGTTTACCGCCGCATCGCAGACATTAAAACGTATGAGGATTCGAGCGATGTTGTGGACGAGCTCATTGACCGCTTCGGCGAGCCGCCCGAAAGCGTTTATGGGCTTATCGACATTGCTTTGCTGCGCAACCGTGCGACACAGCTTGGCATTACGGAAGTCAAGCAGCAGGCAAACGCGCTTCTGCTCTACAAAGATAAGTTTGACATGGAGCGCGTGAAGCGCCTGATTCAAGGTATGCCGAACAAGGTGATGCTCTCCGCCGGCAGCCGCCCGTACATCAGCGTGGCGCTGGGCGGCAAGGCACCGCTCACCGTTTTGGAAGACGTTTTGAAAGTTCTCTGCGGCGATGAGGACGCGAAAGCGCCGAAACCCGCTACAAAATAACTGGACATTTTGCCGTATCGGCGGTATAATGAACAACAGCAAACCTTTGTGGACATTTCGTCCGCAATATTTAAGAAAGGTACGGAACAAACACCATGAAAAGAATCGCAAAGATTACCGTGGCGCTGCTTTTGGCCGTTGCCATGTGCTTCAGCCTTGCGGGCTGCTACGATGAGGATCTGAACTGGTCCGCAAAGTACGACGACACCGAGCTGCCTGCCGGCGCATACATTTACTACCTCTCCATTGCGTACAACGAAGCGGCTTCCAAGGTCTCTACCGAAGGCGAGGTCTTGAAGTCCGAAATCGACGGTACGCCGGCCGAGACGTGGATCAAAAACCGCGCGGACGAGTATGTGAACCAGTATTTCTATATTCAGAACGAAATGAAGCGTCTGGGCCTTGAAATGACCGACGAGGATTACAGCACATGCCTCCAGACCACCGAGAGCTACTGGAACTACTTCGGCACGAGCTTTGAAAAGTTCGGCATTGCAAAAACCTCCTTTGACATTGCGTATTCCCAGTATAACAGAATGTACCTCAAGGTCTTCAACGCGCTGTACGGCGAGGGCGGCGAAAACGAAGTGCCGGAAAGCGAGCTGCGCCAGCACATTGAGGACGATTACTACGACTACGAGTATTTCTCTGCGCCGCTGACGAAGACGGATGATGACAATAAATCTGTTGACCTGACCGACGAGGAAAAGGCCGACCTCAAGGAGACACTGGAAAAATACAAGACGAAGATCGAATCCGGTGCGATGACCGTAAACGACGCTGCAACGGACTATGCGCTCAAAGTACAGCAGGACTCCACCTACCAGACCGGCATCAAGGACGAAAACGGTATGCAGTCAAGTTACATGCCGGACGCATTCATCTCTGCGATTAAGGAGATGAACGAAGGCGACGTGGAGGTCGTGGAATCGACAAAGTACATGATCGTTCTGCACCGTCTGCCGATCAAGGACGACGAAGACACGCTGCTGGAGAGCAGCGACAACCGCTCGCAGCTTTTGCTTGAGCTGAAGAACACCGAATACGCCGATGCTGTCAGCGCGGCTGCACAGAGCTTTGAGGGCGTGGAATGGAACCAGAAGGTACTGAACCGCTACAAGCCCTCTATGTTTGCGGACACCACGAAGAACGGCACGTCTTCCGTCGCCTCTGAAAGCAGCGACGAAAGCGCTTCTTCCGAGGAGAGCAGTGCGGAATCTTCCGAAACTTCTTCCGAGACGAGTGAGACTTCTTCTGAATCTTCCGCTGAGTAAATCATAAAATAAAGGCAGCATGGGTATTGCTTCATGCTGCCTTTTTGCTTACAAAATTTTTTAAAAGGGGACGAGACTATGGACTTTTGGAAACGGGCACAGGAACTGAAAGACGAAATCACCCAAAACCGCAGGCGTATTCATCAGAATGCCGAGGTGGGGTTGAACCTACCGAATACAAAGGCGTTTGTGACGGAAAAGCTGCGCGAATACGGCCTAAAGCCGACAGAATGCGGACATGGCGTGACAGCAACACTCGGCAAGCCCGGCAAAACGCTTTTGCTGCGCGCCGACATGGACGCGCTGCCGATGCCGGAGGAGAGCGGCGAGCCTGCCCCACCGGCGAAACGGCTCATGCCTGCGGACACGATATGCACACGGCGATGCTGCTGACGGCGGCGAAAATGCTGAAAGAAAACGAAGACGCGCTTTGCGGCACGGTGAAATTGATGTTCCAGCCCGCGGAGGAGACATTCGAAGGCGCGCGCGATATGCTGGAAAACGGATTGCTTGAAAATCCGCCGGTCGATGCGGCGCTCGCGTACCACGTGGCGGCAGGCAAATCGCCCGTGGGCTTTGTGATGTATAACGACTCGGGCGTGATGATGGCTTCCGTAGACGGATTTGAGATTACGGTTCACGGGCGCGGCTCGCACGGTGCGAACCCGAACCTTGCCATTGACCCCATCAACGTAGGCGTGCACATTCATCTCGCCTTGCAGGAGCTCATCGCGCGCGAAAGCGACCCGACAAAGACGTGCGTTTTGACAATCGGGCAATTTATGGCCGGAACCGCCGCGAACATCATCCCGGATACGGCCGTGCTGCGCGGCACCATCCGCACGAACGACAAAAAGGCCCGCGCACTGCTTGTACGCCGCATGCGCGAGACGGCGGAGCGCACGGCTGCCGTGTATAACGCGACAGTGGAGATCCGGACGCTTTCCGAAGTGTGCCCGCTCGTGTGCGACAAATCGGTGACGGATGACATGCTGCGCTACATGGGCGCGCTGAACATTCCGAACTTTACGCCGTACGGCGGCATTTCGGCGACAGGCTCCGAGGACTTTGCCCTTGTGGCCGAACGTGTGCCGAGCGCAATGATGTACCTTGGCGCGGGCTACATGGACGAGCGCGGACAGTACACCGCGCACAACCCGAAGGTCGTCTTCAACGAGGGCGTCCTCCCCATCGGCGCGGCGTGCATGGCGCATTGTGCGGTGGAGTGGCTTAAAGAGAACGCGTAATAACAGAAAGCTTAAAATCCCGTTCACTTTCGGTGAACGGGATTTTAAGCTTGTCGAAAACAGCTGCTTTGGAATTCAATCGATAATGGCTTTGACGAGCCGGGACCAATGCTCCGGGTAGCAGACTAAAAGCTCTTCGTGCTGCATATTTTGTTCATGCAGGACGGTTTTGGTTTTGTTTAGTAAATACCCTCGCCGCGTTTTGCACGGTGGATGACGTGGTAATACATGGGAATGAGGAAGCTATCAGCTAAGATCCATGCGATCGGGCCGGAGAAGCAGGCGGCGTTGAAGCCGAACAGCGGCACGAGGAACAGACCCACGCCGCCGCGGGCGATCATCTCAAACACACCGGCAAAGAGCGCGAGGCGGCTGTACCCCATGCCCTGAATGGTAAGGCGCAGCACATTGACGAATGTCAGCGGGATCATAAAAAGACCACTGCACACAAGATACCAATAGGCAGAATTGATAATGGCAGTCTCACCGGCATCGACAAACAGAAGAAGCATCCATTTTCCGAGGAACACGATGACGAGCAGTGCCAGAACGGAATAGATGATGCCGACGATGTTGCAGGCTTTGACGCCCTGCCCAATGCGGTCAATTTTACGCGCACCGATGTTCTGCCCGCTGTATGTAGACATGGTAACGCCCATGGCATCATAAGCGCAGGCGAAGAACATATAGAGCCTGCTGCCCGCTGTGATGCTGGCGACAACCGTAGAGCCGAGGGAGTTAACGGATGCCTGTAAAATAACGCTGCCAATAGCCGTGATGGATGTCTGCAATGCCATGGGCAGACCCATGCTTAAAAGGCGCTTGATGCACGGCACGTTGATTTTGAAATCCTCGCGGGTCATTTTGAGGACTTCATAATGCTTGCTCACATAGAGGAGACATACAACGCCGCCGATGAGTTGTGAAGTGACCGTTGCGACCGCCGCGCCTGCGACGCCCATGGGGATGAAAACAACAAGGACGATATCGAGCACAATATTGATGATGGACGCGATGACGAGGATGACAACCGGCGTGCGGCTGTCGCCGATAGCGCGCTGGATGCCGGCAAGCATATTATAGAGAAACGTTGCGGGGATGCCGGCAAAAATGATAACAAGGTACGCGTAAGCGTCGTCGATGATATCCGCCGGCGTGCCCATGAGCTCTAAGATATTGCGGCAGAAAATGACCGTGAGCACCGTTAAGACGATGCCGAAGCCGACGCACAGCCATACGGCGTTGCCGATGAAGCGGCGAAGCTCTTTATAATCCCTGCTGCCAAAGCACTGCGCCACCGGGATGGCAAAGCCGCTGCAAAGGCCAAGGCAGAAGCCGATGATGAGGAACGTGATGGATCCGGTGGAGCCAACGGCCGCAAGCGGCCCCGTGCCAAGCACGCGCCCGACGATCATGGTATCGACCATGGAATAGAACTGCTGGAACAGATTGCCGAAAAGCAGCGGGATGGAGAACCCGAGGATAAGCTTCATGGGCGAACCGCTCGTCATTTCTTTTGTCATACTGAAAATTTCACACCTTTACGGGAAAAATAACATTCAAAGATTTCTCATACAGTTTACCACCGCAAGCGGGGTTTGTATATCCTGTAAAAACAGAAAAAAAGGACAGCATGCGCCATCCTTTTTTATGAAAAATTATAAAGGCTGTTTTATCAAAGAAATTACATCTTTGCAATCTTGTCTGCCCACTCGAGAACCTTCTTGGTGTCTGCGTCGGTCGGCATGCCCTTCTTGAAGAGGCCGCCCTTGACAGCGATGCCCAGAGGCTCACCGTAGGTCTCGACGCCGTTCTTCTTCATCGTATCGATGATGGAAGAAAGACCGTCCGTGTTACCGTTGCTGTTCAGAACATAGAATGCGACACCCTTTGCTCTGGTGGGGTTAAGATCCTTGCAGAAGTGATCGACTGCGCCCGGGAGCTTGCCGTTCATTTCAACGCCGATAAAAACGACCTTCTCGCCCTCGCACGGGTATGCCGGGGGGATCTGGTCACATACGCACTGCATAACTCTGCCGATTTCGGATGCGATCGGCTGTACGTTGCCGCTCTTGGAAAAGTGAAGGGACTTTGCTTTCATTTTGACTGCCTCCTGTAAGTTCGCGGGCCGCACCGGCCCGTTATCCATATTAAGTGATTATTTCTATTATAACACGGATTCAAAAAAAATCATAAACAGAATGTGAATTTTTGTAAGAAACTTGTAAGAGAACGTGTGGGTTACACAAAGAAAAAGATCCATTTATGGACGGAATATTAAAAGGCAGACGAATTCGTCAAAACGTCTATTTTATTATCGATATGAAAGCACTTTTTCGAGAAAATTCCCGCAAAATCCCTTGTAAAATTCCGCAAATAATATTATAATGGAAGCGTATTATATTATGACCTACGGCGCAAAAAGCAGGTCTTTACCCCTTTTGCCGCCGCTCTTTGAAAATAATGAAGCAGGAGGTGATTTTTTGGCAAAAGAAGCTCTGGACGCCGTAAAGGATGCGGAGCAGAAGGCCGCCGGCATTCTGGACACGGCCGCTGCACGCTGCGCCGCCATTCGGCAGGACGCCGCACAAAAGGCGGACAAGCTGAAGACGGAGCGCATGCAGAAAGCAAAAGCGGACCTTGCAGCCGCAAAACAAAGCGCAGAGACGGCCGCTGCGGCCGAACAACGCACAGCGCAGCAGGAAACTGCCGCACTGGCGGAGGATATCCGCAAAAAAGCGCAGCAAAACAGCGCGAACGTAATCCGCGCTATCCGCGAGGCCATCACCGGCTGACGCGGCGCCAACACGAAAGGAGGGGATCCCCCTATGGCGGTAATGCCTATGAAGCGCATCAGCATTTATGCGCTCAAGAACCGTCGTAAACAGATCCTGGAACTGATCCAGCGGCGCGGCGTCGTGGAAATCGATGACCGCAAAGCGGATGAAACGGTTTTTGCCAAGATGGATACCGTCCCGGCAAAATCAAGATTTGAAAACAATGCAGCCGCGCTGCAATCGGCGTTAGACGCGCTCGATAAACTGGAGCCGCCCGAAAAAAGCCTCTTCGCGTCTCTGAACGGACGCGACGCGATACCGCTTTCCAAATATCAGGAAACGGCTGACGGTGCGGGCGAGCTTTTAAAAATTGCCTCGCGCATCAACACGCTGTGGAAAAAGTGTGCGGACAACCGCGCGGAAATTCTCCGCTTGCAGACACAAATCTGTGCGCTGGAGCCGTGGATGAAGCTGGATATTTCCATGCGCACCATCAGCACGCCGACAACCTCCGTGTTCACGGGGTCGTTCCCGGTAGAATATACGGAAGAAACGCTGCGGGCGAAAATCGCCGAAGGCGCGCCGGACGTGGACGGTGTGGTCGTGGAGATTTTGAGCGCTTCCCCGCAGCAGACATGCGCGTTTTTGATGTGCCACATCTCGCAGGGATTAAAGCTTGAAACCTACCTGCGTTCCATCGGGTTTACGTATCCGGCGGAGCCGAGCAAGGTGCCGCCCGCAGAGCGCGTGGACATCCTGAACGGACGCATTGCGGCGCTGCAAAAAGAGATCGATGAAAACGAATCGGAAATTCGCACACATAAAAACCGACGCGAAGACCTGCTTTACACCATCGATTACTTTACGATGCGCACCGAGAAATACGATGTTTTGGGCCGCTTATGGCAGAGCCCGCACGTGTTTCTCATTACGGGATACATTCCGGCAGAGAACGCCGAGGCGCTTAAGACGGAGCTCACGACCACGCAGGAAGCCTACGTGGAGCTGTGCGACCCGAGTGACGCGGACGATGTGCCCGTGAAGCTCAAAAACAACAAATTTGCTGCCCCGGTCGAGGGCGTACTGGAAAGCTACAGCATGCCGGGCAAGCATGAAATCGACCCAAGCGGCATCATGGCGGTCTTCTATTACTTTCTCTTCGGCATGATGCTTTCCGATGCGGGCTACGGACTTGTGATGGTCCTTGGCTGCGGCATCATCTTGCACAAGTTCAAAAACATGGAAGAAGGTCTGCGCAAGACGCTGACAATGTTCCTCTATTGCGGTATTTCCACGATATTCTGGGGCATTTTGTTCGGCAGCTTCTTCGGTGACGCGATCACCGTTATCGCAAAGACATTCTTCAACACCGATATCGTGATACCACCCTTGTGGTTCACGCCGGTCGATGAACCGATGCGGCTGTTGCTGTTCTCGTTCCTCGTCGGCATCATCCACCTGTTCGCCGGCCTCGGCGCACAGTTCTACCAGCTTGCAAAACAGGGCAAGTGGCTGGACGCGATCTATGACGTTGTGTTCTGGTATCTGCTCGTCGGCGGCGCGATTATTTATCTGCTTTCCATGCAGATGTTCGCCGACATGGTGGCGCTTTCCTTTACGCTGCCGGCATCGGTGGGCACCGCGGGCATTATTGCGGCAGGCATCGGCGCGGTAGGCATTGTGCTCACTTCGGGCCGCAGCTCCAAGAGCATCGGCAAGCGCTTCTTAAAAGGTCTTTACGGGCTGTACGGTGTTTCGAGCTATTTAAGCGATATTCTCTCTTACTCGAGACTTTTGGCTCTCGGCCTTGCAACCGGCGTTATCGCTTCGGTCTTCAATCAGATGGGCGCCATGCCCGGCAACAACCCGCTCGGCGTGATTATCTTTATTTTCGCCTTTGTAGTGGGACACACGCTGAATATCGGCATCAATGTGCTCGGCGCGTATGTGCACACGAACCGCTTACAGTTTGTTGAGTTCTTCGGCAAATTCTTTGAGGGCGGCGGACGCAAATTCGCACCGTTCACCACCAAAACCAAATATTTCAAAATTACGGAGGAAAAGTAACATGGATAAGTTCGATATCAACTCTCTCGGCATCGTTCTCGCGCTTGTCGGCGCAGTTCTGGCAGCACTTCTCGGCGGCATCGGTTCCGCCATCGGCGTAGGCATGACCGGTCAGGCAGCCGCAGGCGTCGTTTCCGAAAATCCCCCGCTGTTCGGTAAAGTCCTTATTCTTCAGCTTCTGCCGGGTACGCAGGGCATCTACGGCCTGCTCATCGCCTTCCTCACGCTGACGAACATCGGTGTTCTGGGCGGCAGTGCAGACATCTCCTTTGCAAAGGGCCTTCTCTATCTTGCAGCCTGCATGCCGATGGCCGTGATCGGTCTCATCTCCGCAAAGCAGCAGGCAAAGGCAGCCGTTTCTTCCATCGCACTCGTTGCAAAGCGCCCGGATCAGTTCGGTAAAGCCATGATCTTCCCGGCCATGGTTGAGACTTACGCGGTTCTGGCTCTGCTCGTTTCCCTGCTGGCTGTTGCAAACATCGGCGGCATCGCCATCTGATGATCCACTCCCAAAAATCCAAAAAAGAAAGGAAGAGGATCGATTCATGGCAACAGGACTGGACAGAATTATAGAACAGATCCTTGCGGATGCCGAAGCGAAAGCGGCGGAACAGGTTGCCGCTGCGGAAGAAGAAGCAAAAAAGACGCTTGCAGACGCTGCCGCCGAGGCAGAGCAGAAAGCAAATGTCCTGCTTGCGGACAGTGAAAAGGTCGGCGCGGACATTAAAGCCCGTGCGGCTTCGACCGCGGAATTCACACGCCGCCGCACCGTGCTTGCCGCAAAGCAAAACGCCATTCGCGATGTAATCGCGGCGGCACAGAAAGAATTGCACGATCTGCCGGATGACGAATACTTCAGCGTGCTTTTAAAACTTGCGCAGAAAAACGCGCTGCCGGGCGATGCTGAAATGCAGTTAAACGAAAAAGACCTTGCGCGCATGCCGCAGGATTTTTCGGCGCAGCTGAAAATGGCTGTGCCCGGGACGAACATCACCGTATCGAACACGCCGTGCAATATCCCGGACGGTTTCCTGCTCGTTTACGGCGGCATCGACGTGAACTGCACGTTCGCTTCGCTGTTTGAGGCCGCCGGAGACACATTGCAGGACCTTGCGGGCGGCATGCTCTTTCGCTGAGCCGCCGGCAGAAAAGGTGGTTTAACGAATGGAACAGGAATACATCTATGCTGTGGCGCGCATTAAAGCGCGGGAGCTTTCGCTTTTGACGCAGCAGGATCTGGACAGGCTGATGGCGTGCAAAACGCCGGCAGAGTGCTTCCGTGCACTGGCCGATAAGGGCTGGGGCGCTGGCGGCGAAACCTCTGCCGAGGCGATTTTTGCCGCCGAGGAGGAGAAAACGTGGGCGCTCATGCACGAGTTGCTGCCCGACCTCACGCCGTTCAGCGTACTGCTGTATCCCATAGACTTCAACAATATGAAAGCGGCGGTGAAGTGCACCGTCACAAACGCGGAGCCGCACAACGTGTTTATGTCCGGCGGCACCATGGAGCCGGAAAAAATGCAGCAGGCGGTCAGAGAAAATGACTTCTCCCTTCTGCCGGACTTTATGGCGGAAGCCGCAAAAAAGGCGACGGACGCGCTGCTTACCACGCGCGACGGTCAGCGGTGCGACATCATTTTAGACCGCGCATGCCTCACGGCGATCCACAAGACCGGTAAAGAGAGCAAAAACGCGCTGATTACGGCGTTTTCCGAGTTTAAGGTGGCGGCGGCGGACATTAAAATCGCGGCACGCGCTTTGCACACCGGCAAAAGCCGTGCGTTTTTGGAAGAAAGCCTCGCCCCGTGCGACACGCTGGATCTGGAAGAGCTCATTGACGCGGCGTCGAAAGACACGGACACGTTTTACGCGTACCTTTCCCGTACGGACTATGCTGACGGCGTAAAGGCGCTGAAGGACGGCTTCTCCGCGTTTGAAAAATGGTGCGACGACCGCCAGACGGCGCTTGTAAAAGAAATCAGCCGCCAGGATTACTTTACGGTGGCGCCGCTGCTCGGGTATGTTACGGCGCGCCAAAACGAGATTTCTACCGTGCGCATTATTATTTCCGGCAAGCAGAACAACCTGCCGGATGAGCGCATCCGTGCACGTTTGAGAGACCTGTAAAGAAAGAGGGAAACGAAATGTACAGAGCAGCAGTCATCGGAGACCGCGACAGCATTTACGGCTTTGCCGCGCTCGGTCTGGAGGTCTTTCCCGTGACGGATTCGGAGATGGGCTCCAAAACGCTGCGCCGCTTAGCGGAGGGCGAATACGCCGTGATCTACATTACGGAAGCGCTTGCCGCCGAGTTGGAGCACGAGCTGGACCACTTCCGCCTGCAGCCGCTGCCCGCCATCATCCCGATTCCCGGCGTTACGGGCAACACGGGCATGGGCATTAAGATGGTTAAAAAATCCGTGGAGCAGGCAGTCGGCTCCGATATTATCTTTAACGACAACGATTAACGAAACGGGTGACTAAGCACATGAGCCAAGGCACAATCAAAAAAGTAGCCGGTCCGCTCGTAGTTGCAGGCGGTATGCGCGACGCGAACATGTTCGACGTTGTGCGCGTCAGCGACCAGAGACTGATCGGCGAGATCATAGAAATTCACGGAGACGAGGCCTCCATTCAGGTTTACGAGGAGACCTCCGGTCTCGGGCCGGGTGCGCCTGTGGAATCCACCGGCGAGCCGATGAGCGTTGAACTCGGGCCGGGCCTTATCAGCTCCATTTACGACGGTATTCAGCGCCCGCTGACCGCCATTATGGAAATGACGGGCAACAACTTAAAGCGCGGCGTGGAGGTTCCCTCCTTAAAGCGCGATGTAAAATGGAGCTTCACGCCCCTTAAACAGGTGGGCGACGAAGTAGAAGGCGGCGACATTCTCGGCACCGTACAGGAGACCGAGATTGTGCTGCACAAGATTATGGTACCGGCAGGCGTGCGCGGCACAATCCGCTCCATTTCCGCCGGTGAATACACCGTAACGGACACCGTGGCGGTCATTGACACGCCGAACGGTAGCAGTGTGAACGTATCGCTGATGCAGAAGTGGCCTGTCCGCCGCGGCAGACCGTACCAGAAAAAGCTTTTGCCGGATATGCCGCTCATCACCGGCCAGCGCGTTATCGATACGCTGTTCCCGATTGCAAAGGGTGGCGTAGCGGCCGTACCGGGTCCGTTCGGCAGCGGCAAGACCGTTGTGCAGCATCAGCTTGCAAAGTGGGCGGAAGCCGACATCGTTGTGTACATCGGCTGCGGCGAACGCGGCAACGAGATGACCGACGTTTTGAACGAGTTCCCGGAGCTCGTTGATCCGAAAACCGGGTATTCGCTGATGAAGCGCACCGTGCTCATCGCAAACACGTCTGATATGCCGGTTGCGGCGCGTGAGGCGTCCATTTACACCGGCATCACCATTGCGGAGTATTTCCGTGACATGGGCTATTCCGTAGCCCTCATGGCAGACTCCACCTCCCGCTGGGCGGAGGCACTGCGTGAAATGTCCGGCCGTCTGGAAGAGATGCCGGGCGAAGAAGGCTACCCGGCGTACCTCGGCAGCCGTCTGGCACAGTTCTACGAGCGTGCCGGCCGCGTCATTACGCTCGGCAGCGACAGCCGCGAGGGTGCGCTTTCCGTTATCGGCGCCGTTTCCCCTCCGGGCGGCGATATTTCGGAGCCGGTCTCACAGGCGACGCTGCGTATCGTCAAGGTCTTCTGGGGCCTTGATGCAAACCTTGCGTATAAGCGCCACTTCCCCGCCGTGAACTGGCTGACCTCCTACTCCCTTTATGTGGACACGATGGCGAACTGGTTCAACACGAACGTGGCGGAGGACTGGATGGATCTGCGTGCGCGTTTGATGCGCATTTTGCAGGACGAAGCAGAGCTTGAGGAAATTGTAAAGCTTGTCGGTATGGACGCGCTTTCCGCGCCTGACCGCTTGAAGCTGGAGGCTGCACGCTCCATTCGTGAAGACTTCCTGCACCAGAACGCATTCCACGAGACGGACACGTACACAAGCCTTGAAAAGCAGCACGACATGATGCTGCTGGTCGTTCACTTCTACGACCAGTGCGTTGCGGCGCTTGACAAGGGCGCGAAGGTGGACGACCTCATCGCGCTGCCTGTTCGCGAAAAAATAGGCCGCTTTAAATACACGGCGAACGACCGGGTCTCCGCGGAATACGATGCGATCTGCGCAGAGCTCTCTCAGCAGATTGACAAAGCCATTGAAAACAAGGAGGACTTCTGATGCCAAAGGAATACAGAACCATACAGGAGGTCGCAGGTCCTCTGATGCTCGTAAAGGGCGTTGAAAACGTAACGTATGACGAGCTGGCGGAAATTGAACTTGCAAACGGTGAAAAGCGCCGCTGCAAGGTGCTGGAAATTAACGAGGGCAACGCGCTGGTGCAGCTTTTTGAAAGCTCCACCGGCATCAACCTTTCGAACAGCCGCGTGCGCTTCCTCGGCAGAACGATGGAATTGGGCGTAAGCGAAGACATGCTGGGTCGTATTTTCGACGGCCTCGGCCGCCCCATTGACGACGGCCCGGAGATTTTGCCCGACCGCCGCGACGACATCAACGGTCTGCCGATGAACCCGGCGGCCCGCAACTACCC
>OCSG01000819.1_pt1 | contig 23381 bp, 15 predicted proteins | sample 1538831 | NCBI WGS metagenome assembly OCSG01 (sample SAMN04571729, study PRJEB22368) | human gut metagenome | biome: human gut; material: stool | host: Homo sapiens | place: Luxembourg | collected 2012-09-20 | reverse complement strand
TAGCCATTCAAAGGTACATACTTTTTAGTTATCCTAAACACAGGGTTTTCCCCCTGACCCCTGACCCAACTTCATTAGGGCATGTTCGTGCCGGGCAAAAATGAAAAAAGCACCGCGGAAAACCGAAGTGCTTTTCTTGGAGTGGGAGCAGAGGGAGTCGAACCCCCGACCCTCTGCTTGTAAGGCAGACGCTCTGAACCAACTGAGCTATGCTCCCAAGCGATTTTTCAATCTTTGGCTCCTGAACCAGGACTTGAACCTGGGACCCTCTGATTAACAGTCAGATGCTCTAACCAACTGAGCTATTCAGGAATTTTTACCCGTTATTTCGTATCGGGATTGCAAAGGTACAACAATTTCTGGTCCCTGCAAATTTTTTTGCTATTTTTTTGCTACCTTTGTCAAGAAATTTTTACGGCAACGGGGCGCAGGAGATAGAATTTCCTTAAAATCAATCGAATACGCTTTCATTCAAATTCTACGAAATATGGACATTGATCTCTTATCGAAAATAGTCAAGGAACTGATTCTGGACAATGACGAAGTGGCATTGCCGGGAATCGGCTCATTCATCGCCGAGATTGTCCCGTCCGTATTTTCCGACAAGGGATACACTATCAATCCGCCATATAGACGCCTGTCATTCAGGCAGAAAGGAAGCGGCGACGAGAACATGGTCATTGACTTTTACGCACGTTGCAACAACATTGACACTCCTACGGCATCGCGGATAATCCGGGAATTCCTGGAGGAGATGAGGCACGTGCTGGAGACGAAAAAGTCGATTGTGTTTCCGGGGCTCGGGAAGTTGCGCGCAACGAAGGAGAATTATTTCTTTTTCGTGGCCGACGAGGACCTGGACATCTATCCGGAGGGCTTCGGACTGGAGCCGATTTCGCTGAAAACGCACGAGGAAACGCCGGCGGAGGTATCAGCGACAATGGCGGCGCTCCGGTCGATCCTGAATCCGGAGGAGGCCGAGACGGTGACAGAGGAGACAGCCAAGGCGGAGGAAGCTACAACGGCACCGGCGGAGGCCAATGCGGAAGAGGCGGAGGCCAATCATGAGGAAGCCAAGGTCAATGCCGCGGATGCCAAAATGGAGGAAGACGGGACCAATGCGAGCGAGACGGAAACCCAGACGACAGAAACCGCGGAAGCAGCGCCGGCTGAGGCCAATACCGAGGAGGTCGATGCCAATGTCAATGAGCCTGCGACAGAGGAGGTCAATGAGCCCGCGGAAGTCAATGCCCCTGCAGAACAGACTGAAGACAATGCGACGCCATTTGGAGACAATCCAGTGAATGTCAATGATTTGGCAGCCAATGCCGAAACAGCTGAAAACACGGAATCCGAACCGGCTGAAGTGCCGACGACTGACAACAAGTCGGGCGCAACCATGCCAGCCACCACGACCACCTCAACAGCCACGACAGTCCAGGCCACCAGCCAGAAACCGGCCGGCAGCAAGACATGGCAGGTGATAAAGTGGACCGTGATAATCCTCGTGATACTTGCCGTGACAGCATTGCTGACATTCATCATCCTGGCACACATTGCCCCGGACTTCATCGACTCCATACTCTACACCCCGGAAGAGCTGGAAATCCTCAACCTGTAGACCAGCCCTCTCAAAACTACTAGGCACACTGGCGGGACGCGGCCACACCCCAATCTCCAGAAACACTGATTATCAACAAGTTATAAAACAGAGCGTGGAAACGCAGCCAAAAAAAGGCCCCATTTCCACGCTCTGTTAAAAAATAGTATCTGATTATCAATGAGTTACAAAATCACCCGTGGCCGCGTCCCGACCGGCCGCTCCAAGGACAGCCACAAAACCGCGTCCCGACCGGCCGATCCGAATCAGCCTCCGGACCGATCCAAGGACCGCCGCAAACACCACGGTGCAAAAAAAACCACACGCCAAGCCCTACAGCGTCTGTCCGCCGATGAACTCCCTCATGATCGACGTCGGCGGAATCGCCGCAATCTCATCCGGCGAAAGCGCCACGATATAATCCAGGAACTTCAGGAGACGGATTGCCTCAGTGTAGGCAGGAGACGACGGAGCGATACGACGAAGCAGCGGCTCGGCATAATACTTCAGCATCGGAAGCTCATACAAGAGAGCGGAATTGAACGACGCATCCGCATTCTCCTGGAACGGGAAAATATTGCGGTTCTCACCACGCCTGACACTCTGCCAACGCATTATGGTCTCCTCCGGCGTTATGCCACGGACACGATTGTCACGCACCATGCGACGCAAGAGACGATTGTCAGAAGTCGAAATATTGTTGTTCTCATCGATGTTGAGCGACGTGAGAGCCGATGCATAAACCCTGAAAATACGGGAATTGTCCACATCCGGAACCATGGCCGGATCCAGCGCATGGATACCCTCCATAATCAATATCTCCTTGTCCCCCAGCGAAATACGCTTCCCGGAAGGAACAGAACGCCCCTCCTTGAAATCGAACTTCGGCAACTCCACCTCCTTGCCGGCGAACAAATCATTGAGCTGACTGTTAAGCAGTTTCAGGTCCATTGCCTCCAGCGCCTCGAAATCATAATTGCCGTCGCTGTCCTTCGGCGTATGCTCGCGGTCGACGAAATAATTGTCCAGTTCAATGACCTTCGGCACCATTCCGAGGACACGGCATTGCAACGCAAGGCGCAGCGACGAAGACGTCTTTCCGCTCGAAGACGGACCGGCGATGAACACAGCCTTCACCTTGTCGCGGCGCGAATAAATCTGATCTGCGATAGCCGCATATTTACGCTCGTGAAGAGCCTCAGAAAGATTGATCAGACGCACCGCATTGCCCTCGGTAATGGCCCGGTTCAATGTTCCTATCCCATTGACCCTCACTATGGAACACCAGTCAGAATAGGCAGCCAATGTAGCAGCGATCTTCGACTGCGTCTTCACCGGGATCACCTTGGAGAAATCACCCTCCGAAGGGAATTGAAGGCAGAAGCCATTAGCAAACGGCAGCAAGTCGAAAACCTTCAGGTACCCTGTCGACGGAAGCAGCGGGCCATGAAAGGTATCTACCTGACCATCAAGAAAATACACACTGCAAATAAACTTGCCCAGAGACTTCTGGAGCTCCGCCTTGTCAGGCTGGTTGTTTTTCTCGAACAACGCCTCGGCAGCCGAAGCCTCGATCTTTTTCTTCACGAAAGGCATATCCGCAGCCACGATCTCATGCATGCGCTTCTTGATGGCCGCCAGATCCGCATCACTCAGCCGGACAGGCACACGTCGCCCGTCCTCACGCAGCTCCACGTCACAGATATTGCAATACAGACCGCTCGGAAGGGAATGGTCAATGATAAGCACCTTATCAGGAAACAGTTCCCTGGCTGCATTCTGCAGGACGAAACAGAGCGAGCGCAGATAGGTACGGCGCCCGTCAGGATGATTGTAACCGATAAATTCCACCTCATGGGACATCGACAGCCTATAGTCGAGTTCCTTCAGCTTATGGTCCACAAGTGCCGCGAGCACAGGACATTCCACCCCGGTTTTCTCATCCGTCACAGTCTTGCAGACCTCATCGGAAAAATCTCCGAGCCTCTTCAGGAACGGAACCTCATAACGCTTTCCGTCATTGACCAGAAAAACATTGAATTTATCAGTTTCAATCATTTTATTTCATGCTAACTAATTTTCCATCAAGCACTTCCTTCAGATACGGCCCTGTGACCGAATCCGGATTCATTGCCAATTCCTCAGGCGTTCCCTGCGCCACGATATAACCGCCGCGACGGCCGCCGTCCGGTCCCATGTCGAAAATATAATCCGCGCATTTCAGCACATCCAGATTATGTTCAATGACAATGACCGTGTTGCCGCTTTCGACCAGTTTCTGAAGCACGCCGAGCAACACCTTTATATCTTCAAAATGCAGGCCTGTAGTAGGCTCATCAAGTATATAAAGGGTGTTTCCTGTGTCCTTCCGGTACAATTCCGACGCGAGTTTCATTCGCTGGCTCTCGCCGCCAGACAATGTCACCGCGGATTGGCCCAGATGAATATATCCAAGACCGACATCCACAAGCGCCTTCAACTTCTGTGAAATCTTCGGAATCCCCTGGAAAAATTCATAAGCCTCGCTGATAGGCATTTCCAGTACATCATTGATACTCTTGCCCTTATACTTCACCGCGAGGGTATCTTCCTTGTAACGCCGGCCGCGGCACTCATCGCAGACGACATTGACCGAAGGCAGGAAATTCATCTCGATGACCTTGATGCCGGCACCCTTGCACGCCTCGCAACGGCCGCCGGGAACATTGAACGAAAACCTCCCGGGCCCGAAGCCGCGCACCTTCGCGTCCGGCGTCTCGGCGAACAGGTTGCGGATATCGTTGAACACGCCGGTAAACGTGGCCGGATTGCTCCTCGGCGTGCGTCCGATGGCGCTCTGGTCGATCTCGATGAGTTTGTCGATATTCTCCACGCCGACCAGTTCGCGGTACGGCAGCGGATGCATCTTCGCGTTGTAGAACTTGTTCTTCAGAATCGGCATCAACGTCTCGTTTATCAGCGACGACTTGCCGCTTCCGCTGACGCCGCTTATGCCGATGAACACGCCCAAAGGAAAGTCTATGTCAATGTCTTTCAGGTTGTTGCCGCTCGCCCCGCGAATCCCCAACACATTCCCGGTTCCACGCCTGCGCATCGGCGGCACATCTATCTTCCGCACCCCTCGCAGGTAATCCAAGGTCAATGATTCCCCTACCACGACGTGTTTCAATGTTTCCGCATCGGGAGCGATGCCCTGAAGCAGCATCGGCACAGGGGCATTGAGACAGATACGTCCGCCGTTCAGGCCCGCGCCGGGTCCAACATCCACGAGCCAATCCGCGTTATACATGGTCTCGGCATCATGCTCCACGACCATGACGGAGTTTCCCTCGTCGCGCAATTCTTTCAGGGAATTTATCAGCTTGCGGTTGTCTCGCTGGTGGAGACCGATACTCGGTTCGTCCAGGATATAAAGGACATTGACCAGCTTGGAACCGATCTGCGTAGCGAGGCGGATGCGCTGGCTCTCACCTCCTGACAATGAAGCCGTAGCCCTGTCAAGCGACAGATAATCCAGACCGACATCCAGCATAAAGCCGGTACGTTCTTTAAGTTCCTTGAGGATATCACGCGCGATAATATTCTCTCTGTCAGAGAGTTTCGACGGAAGTTCTGCAAACCATCCCGCCAGGGTGGACATCTCCATGGCCGCCACTTCCGATATGGTTTTCCCGTCGATGCGGAAACAATTCGTCTGCTCGTTAAGCCTGGTTCCATGGCAGACCGGGCAAACGATTTTCTCCTCTATGTCATCCACGATTCCCGGAAACGCCACCATTTCAGAAAGCGTCCCGTCGCCCACGCGGAACAACTCATCCGAACCATAGACGATAAGCGAAACGGCTTCCTCCGGAATATCCTCTATCGGGTCATAGAGCGAAAAGTCATATCTTCTTGCTATTGAGCGGATTATATCGAACTTCTTGGTCTCCCGAATCTTGCCGAGCGGGATGATGCCCCCGTCCGCGATAGAAACCGACCTGTCAGGGATGATGGCATCGATATCCACATTCACAATCTTTCCAAGTCCCTTGCAATGAGGGCAATACCCCTCGGGCGAATTGAATGAAAATGAATGCGGCGCCGGTTCTTGAAGCGAGATGCCCGAATCCGGGTCCACGAGATGCTTCGAATAATGCTGAAGCTCACCGGTTTCCAAATCCATCACCGCCACGGAGCCCTTTCCGCGCCCCAGCGCAATGGTCACAGAATCCTTCACACGCTTGTCGTCCCCAGGCACCGGCTTCAGCCTATCTACCACAAGTTCAATAAAATGCGCCTTGTATCTGTCCAATGCCGTGACGGTCGAGAGATCATGCAGTTCGCCGTCGATGCGCACCTGCGTGAAGCCACGTTTACGCAATTGGTCGAACAGCTCCCTGTAATGTCCCTTCCTGCCCCGGACCAGCGGCGCCAGAAGATAGCATTTCCTGCCATTGTAATTGTGCATTATCAGACTGACAATCTGCTCGTCCGTATAGCGCACCATTTCCTTCCCCGTCACCGGCGAGTACGCCCTGGACGCCCTGGCATAAAGCAGACGCAGGAAGTCGAAAATCTCGGTGATGGTCCCCACCGTGGAACGAGGATTGTTTCCGGTGGTCTTCTGCTCAATGGCGATGATAGGGCTAAGGCCGTTGATTTCATCGACTTCCGGCTTTTCCAGAACGCCCATGAAATGCTTGGCGTAAGTGGACAACGTATCCATATAACGCCTCTGGCCTTCGGCATAAATCGTGTCGAAAGCCAATGATGATTTACCGCTGCCGCTCAGGCCCGTAACCACCACGAATTCTCCCCGCGGGATATCCAGGCTTACGCCCTTGAGGTTATGGGCCTTCGCTCCCCTGATTTCAATATATCCGGTTTTCTTCATTATTTGCTCTCCTTCACTGATGAAGGAATTTTCTCTCTCTTATAAGTCGTCACCTCGCCCGAACCGTTGTTCGCGGTGAGTTTCAATGTTTTAGAGGACAATGACACCGCATAGCTGCCCGCGCCCCAAGGCGTGCCGTCTGCGTAGAAACCATAGAGATGGCCCTCCACCATTTCCCAGTTTCCGGTATAATGGACATACTTTCCGTCCTGCAGCTTCTGATACAGGTCGAAGCCGCCGGTCTTGGAGAATGCCAGATAAACAGACACCTCATACGGCTCCTGTGCCTTGGTAACTACACTTATATCAGACAGATGCCACTCCCCGCAAATATCCTTGTCTTCTTTCGCGCAGCCCGACATTACCACGGCCAGAGCTGCCGCCATCATAATTTTCCAAAGTTTCATGATTTCAACTCATTAAATTGACCTACAACCAGCCTCCATTGGAAGCCTTCACACCTCTTGCAAGCACGGAGACCGTTCTGGAAATCTCCATGCCGCCCATCGTCGAACCGGTGCCGACGTTCTGACCGCCCGCCACGGCCTTCACCGTAATCTTCACATTGCCCGATTTTACCGGTTTCAATGTCAGTTTACCGCCCGCAACCTGCGGTGCCGACTTCAGCCCGAGCACCTCCAGGTCCTCCGACGAGATTTCCACGCCGGTATATGCCAATGACTTATAGGCGTTTCCGAAATATTTCCCGAGGTCCAATGTCTGCTCGTCTCCCACCGTCATCACTTCGCAAGGTGTTCCTTCCAGGTTCATCAGCAGTTTCCATGCATCGACGGCACCTGTTCCCATCTTGCCTTTATACCCGCTGTAATTAACCGATTTAACCTCGCCTTTATCATTATAAAAGTATGTGCTCCCGGTGCAATACTTGTCAATCTCGTCCACCGATGTCAAAAGCATTGACTTGAACTCATCTACGGTGCAGGTCTTTCCGAGAGCCTTCATATATGACAGACCGAGGGCAGCCACGCCCGACACATGAGGGCATGCCATCGAAGTTCCTTCCATATAATCGTAGCCGGAACCGTCATAATAGTCATCTTTCAATTCGAGCGGCATCGTGGAAAGGATGCTCGAGTTCAATGTCGCATAGCCCAGATTCGACCTTGAGGTGCAGGCAGAGTAAGAGTCTCCTCCCGGAGCGGCAATGTTGCAGCCCGGGCCGTAATTCGTATAAGATGTAGGCCTGTTGTCGCATCCGATGGCAGTCACGGAAATGAATTCCGTCATGCCTCCCGGATAGCCGGACATCGGATAAGTTTCATTGCCGGCAGCGAAAATCACCAGGCCTCCGCCTATCGGATTGTCTCTCTTCAGGCCGGCAAAATATCTGTAGGCTGCAACCTCCGCACTAGCATCATCGTCAGACAAATAATCATTGTCTGACTTAACTTCGCCGCCATTTATACCGAACGAGCACTGGAGAATGCTCGCGCCATGGTCAGCCGCATATTTCGCTGCAGCGGCGATCATCGAAGCCTCTCCACCTTTATCTCCCGAGAAGATCTGACATGACATAATCCTCACGCCGTCACCTTTCCCGGTACCGCCGGCAACTCCGCAAACGCCTATGCCATTATTGTTTACAGCCGCAATAGTTCCCGCGACATGGGTTCCGTGACCAGAATCGTTCGCATCTGTCCACGTAATCCTGTCCGTATCCGTAACGAAGTTGTAGCCATGTTTTCCGGTCTTCGGATCAGTCCACATATTCGCGGCAAGGTCAGGATGGCTATAAGCCACGCCCTCATCCACGACCGCCACGATGACCGAAGGGTCGCCGGCAGTAAGTTTCCACGCATCCACGACATTGACATCAGCCCCTGCCACGGAATTCCACACCGGATTCCCATTGCCGGTATTATGATAACTCCATTGCTTCGAAAGCATCGGGTCATTGAACGCGGCATTTGAGTTCTGCACCGCTTTCGTCTGGATATTGGAGACATATGGGTGCGGCCTGCGCGTCACGACGTTGCGCATGCGGGTATTGTACTGCACGCGCTCGATCTTTTTCTGCGAGGACAATGCCGTCGCCACCGTTTCCAGCGGAGTTCCTTTCTTCAAATCCAGCTTGTACCAGCGGTCAAGACCGAATCTCCGCTCATCCTCCTCATGTCCCGGATAGGACTCGAAAAGAGGTTTGCATGCCAATGCTCCCGCCTCCTTGGCGATGGAGTCAATAGCTCCCGTACCGGCCACGCCATCTGCCACATATATCAGAATAGACTCGGCATCAGCGTTTTCCGGCGTATTTATCACCTTCGAAGCTGCCGGTTTCGGGCCTCCTTCATTTACAATGTTCTCCTTGGCACAGCCGCAAGTCAACGCAGCCAACGCCACAATCAATAGTATCTTTTTCGTTTTCATAAATTTATATGTTGTCACGTTTATAGCCATCCTCCATTGCCGCTGCGATGAGTCCTCACGATGATGGACACCGTCCTGCTGAACGCCATGCCGCCCATGGCCGAGTCATCGCCGACACGATTGCCGCCTCCCACGGCATTGATCTTTATTTTCATTGACCCGCACTTGGTGGGATGCAGGTAGAGTTTCCCGCGATTTATGTATGGGGCTTCTTTCAGGCCCAGGCTCGTCATATCTTCCTCGGAATATTCCAGTTTTCCATAAGTCAGCTGCGATGATGACGCGCCGAACCATTCCGACAGGTCAATGCCCTGCGACTTGCCGCAAACCGCTTCCGAGCAAGGCGTGCCCTCGATATTCATCATGAAGCGCCATGCGTCGACAGCGCCCGTGCCCATCTTCCCCTTATAGACTCCCGGCTGCGGTGCCACGACTGTCGTGCCCTCGCCATAGTCCTTGACAGCACCCAAAAGGCCCGAGTCAATGTCATTTACAGATGAAAGCAGCAGGCTCTTGAACTCATTGACAGTAAATTTCTTACCGAGTTTCTTCGCGTATGCCAGACCTAGAGCGGCGACTCCGCTGACATGAGGACACGCCATGGAGGTGCCGTACATGTAGCCATAACCGGAGTCATATTTTTCGGTAGGCAGTGTGGAGAGCACCCATGACCTCGGCGAAACCGGCTTCAGATATGGTTCCCCGCCCGGAGCCGCGATATTGCAGCCCGCGCCATAGTTCGTGTAGTACGACGGAAGAAAGTCCGGGCCGAATGCCGTCACGCATATCACGTCGCTCAGTGCGCCAGGATACGAAGCATAGGCTTTCGTCTTGTTTCCCGCCGCGAAAACCGCGATTCCGCCATCCAGAACATCATTGTTCCGTGTCGCCTCGAAATCCATAAGTGCTTCATATTCAATGGTATTGAGCCCCGAATTTCCTCTTTTGTAGGCGCCGTCGGAATAATATGCCGCGTCTTGGTAGCCGAACGAGCAGGATATTATGGATGCACCGTTGTCCGCCGCATATCGTATGGCTTTCGCCACTATCGAAGGTGTGCCGCCAGTGCCATTGTCCAATATCTGGCAGGACATTATCTTGATGCCGTCGCCTTTCCCGGTTCCGCCCGCGACACCGCAGACTCCCCTGTCGTTATTGTTCACGGCCGCAATGGTTCCGGCGCAATGCGTCCCATGCCCCTGGTCCTTCTCCTTGTCCCATGTGAGAGGTCCGTTGGTAACAAAGTTAAAGCCATGGATATCATCCACATAGCCATTTCCGTCCGTGTCCGTGCCGTCTTCTCTCTCATCAGGATTCGTCCACATGTTGGCTGCAAGGTCAGGATGATTGTATTTCACGCCTTCGTCGATTACCGCGACAATGATGGTGTTGTCACCGCCCGTTATCTTCCGCCAGACATCGGCAACATTGATATCAGCCCCCGCGACTGCGGATTCCGCTACGGACTTGTCGCCGGTATTGCGGTAATGCCATTGTCTTGCGAGCAGCGGATCATCGAAAACCTGCTGGGAAGAGGCCGCTTTGGTCGACACTTCTTCGCACGGATAGCATTCACAGTCAGACACTTTCAGGAACGGGGCATCGTATTCTATGGTTTCGATATTCTCCATTGCCGCAAGTTTCCTGGCGACATCTGAAGCGGAGTGGCCTTTTTCCGGTATTACATGATACCACCTTTCCAGACCGTAAATGCTCTTCCTTCCGTTTTCAGGGAAGACGCTGCCAGCGATTTCCGCCCCGGCTCCGTGCACTGTCTCCGCGTCGATTTCGTCAGGCAAGTCTTTGAATTTCACCAGGATACCATCAACATTATCACAACAAAGCGGAGCATTGACTATCTTGGCCAATGTTCCGTCTTCATTATAGCCTGTCTCCGGAGTCCCGACCGTACATGAGACGGCGAGCGCACCAAGAGCCAGCATATTGATATATCCCTTTTTATCAGTCACTACGCAATCAAAATTAAGCGCGTTAAGTTACGACATCTCGCCGAAATGACAAAGCCGGGCTACAAATTTTTCAATGCAGAATCAGGAATCTGCACTTCTTTCATGAGTATTGATGACTGTCTGTTCTTTCAGAAACCGCTTTAGAAACGGAGTGAGAAAATAAGGGAACGTGAAGAACTTTCCATTCCAACCGATATTCTTGTAGCCCAACTTTATACCATAACTGATATCAGGATAGGACTTCCAATCAATCAAATTGTTAAGCGATTTCGTAGCGGCGTCGTCTGACTTGACTTCTACCGGAACAAGAGTGTCTCGATCTCTGACGAAAAAGTCCATCTCGACAGCAGGATTGTCGCGCTTATAAAAATACAACTGTTCATATCCGGACTTGATCAGCATCTCGCCGACAACATTTTCATATATAGCACCTTTGTAGGTCCCGAAGTTCTTATTCGCCCGTAAATCTTCCTGCGCTTCTTCGTCTAGCGAAGCTATCAAGAGCCCCGTATCGTGATAGTATAATTTGTAATAATATGCGTCGTAATTCCCTTTCAGCGGAAGTTCCGCATTGCCAAGACAATATGCGATATTGATAACACCGGCTTCTTTCAACCATTCAACACAACCGATGTAATCACGACTTCTGGCGTTTCGTGCGACCTTGGATATTTGGAATTTCTTGTTCTCTTTCGCCAAAAATGTAGAAATATGCTTATATACGGCCAATATTTTGGCCTTTTCCGCATTCTTCGCATATTTCGTGATATCCTCTTCATAATCCCGAAGAAGTTGTCGCTGTAACCCAAGAGTCCCGCTGAAATTTCCGCTTGCTATATATTTTTTCACGACTTCCGGCATTCCTCCTATGGTCATATAGTCTCTGAACACACCCATCATCGTCTCTAACTCCAACTGGGTAAACGGCTTGATAGAAATCATATTGACATAAAGGCTCTCAATCTGTTCTGCCGAATATCCTTTCGCCCATAAGAACTCCTCGAAATCCATGGAGCGCATATCGTAGTCATCCTTATATCCGACAGCATTAGACTCTATCTCCTCATAGTATATACCCATCAGCGAGCCGGAACAAATAACATCATATCTTCTATCCAGGCAGAAAGACTTGAGCGACGTGGCGCAATCCGGACATTTTTGAAGTTCATCGAAAAAAAACAGTGTCTTGCCCGGAATGAATTTCCAAGAAGGTTCCAAAAGCGATATGTTTTTAACTATGGTTTCGACTTCATAGCCATCATCGAAGATTGCGCGGAACTTCTTCTGCAGCACGAAGTTGATTTCGATGACAGATTCATAGTTAGCTTCTCCAAAAGCACGTATAGACCGGGTTTTACCAATCTGCCGAGCACCCTTCACTATCAAAGGTTTCCTTTCTGGATCAGCTTTCCAAGCCTTCAAAAAGCTATCTATCTTTCTTTTAAGTAGTTCCATGACTAATTTCACATTTTCCGACGGAAATATAAGCATTTTTTCACATTTTCCGATGGAAACATGAGCCATTTTTCACATTTTCAGAAGACAAAGCTACAAATTTTTCTTGACTTCTTCAGGAATAGTGCATTTACGATAAGTATAGGCGTCTTTCCCGTCAGGAGATGATACCATCACCAGCGTATCTCCGTCACGGGACACCTTATACGGACAGCCCCAATTCTTGCCGTCCGAGTAGGTTCCGTTCAGAAGACCATTCGAATAAGACCATGTGCCGGAGAACTTTCTGAAGCGTCCTTCGCCCAGCTTCTGATACATCGCAAACGTCCCTTTCGCGTCGAAATTTATATAGACAAACACCGTTTCGGAGCCTACGACAGCGCTCTTGGTGGCAAATTCGACATCCACCAGTTCCCATTCGCCTTCCACGCTCGCCGCCTTGTCTTCCTTACTGCCGCAAGCCACCGCGAAAGCCGCAGCCACCGCCACGGCAACCGTCATTGCCATTTTTTTGATCATAACCAGCCTCCATTTCCACTTTTATGAGATCTTACAATTATCGAACACGTGCGGCTGAACGCCATACCTCCGATGGACGTTTCTCCGCCAAGCGTTTCACCTCCGCCGATCGCATTGATTTTAACCTTGATGGAACCACACTTGGTCGGATGGTCATAAAGTCTTCCGAACTCAATATACGGCTTCTCCTCCAATCCGACGGCCCGGGCATCATCTTCAGAATATTCGACATCAATATATTTCAAATTTATCGAGGACGTCCCGAAAAGACTAGAAAGGTCAAGCCATTGATTTCGTCCGGTTTCTGCAGTAAGACATGGCGTTCCCTCGATGTTCATCATAAGTTTCCATGCGTCGACAGCTCCGGTTCCCATCTGTTTCCTATATGCTCCCATGCTGCCGGGGCCCTCTCCAGGGTCGCTCACATAGTCCTTGGTCGCATATGAAAGGCGGGACTCGAAATCATTGGTAGAAGCGAGCAACAAGTTCTTGAACTCGCTGACAGTAAATGTCTTGCCAAGCTTTTTCGCATACGAAAGTCCTAATGCCACTATTCCGCTGACATGAGGGCAAGCCATAGAAGTCCCCTGCATATAACCATAATCAGCAGAACCCTTGCTTGTTTCTGAGACCAATGTCGAAAGTACTTCGGACTTGCGTGAAGTCCAAGGAGCAAGCAATGCCTCTCCTCCTGGAGCGGTAATATTGCAGCCAGGCCCGTAATTGGTATAATACGCCGGCAAATAGTCCGGTCCGAATGCAGACACGCTGATTACATCACTGAGCGCCCCCGGATATGCACAGTACGGCTTGGCATCATTTCCGGCCGCGAATATTGCGATGCCGCCATCCAGAACGTCATTGTTCTTGGTGGCCTCGAAATAATGGATCGCATCGCTTTCCAACGAGCCATTGTAGTTTATATAGTCCGTATCGGAGAAGAAATCTCCTGCATTATATCCGAAAGAGCATGATATTATCGACGCTCCATTATCTGCCGCATAAGTTATAGCCTCGGCTATGGTTCTCGAATCTCCGCCCAACTTACCGTCATAAATCTGGCAGGACATTATCCGCACGCCATCGCCCTTTCCTGTTCCTCCGGCGATGCCACAGACACCCTGCCCGTTATTATTCACTGCGGCAATTGTTCCTGCACAATGTGTTCCGTGTCCCGAATTACCTTCGGCGGTCCATGCTACAGGCCCTTTGGATATGAAATTATATCCATGGATATCATCCATATAACCATTTCCATCCGTATCCGTGCCATCTGCCGATTCTTTAGGATTCGTCCACATATTTGCGGCAAGATCAGGGTGGGTATATTTGACGCCTTCATCAACGACAGCCACGACGATGGAATTGTCTCCAGCCGTCAATGTCCTCCAGACATCTTTCACATTGATATCAGCTCCTTTATATGCCGACCTGGCAACAGATTGGTCACCATTGTTCACATAATGCCATTGGTCTCCGAGAGAAGGGTCATTGAAAATCTTGTCGGATGCCGCTGCCAATGAGATGCTATTTGAAGGATAATATGGATGCGATATCTCATCAGAGGCCTTTTTATACATCTGACTATATTCAATAGTCCCGACGGCGGAAAGCACAGCGCACTCGCGAACGATCCTTTCCAGAGATTCTGCATTGTCCAATTTCACAGAATACCATCTGTCCAGACCGAACCTGGCTCTCAATGTTTCTTTCCCCGGCATCGGCAAAAATACCGGCTCCACGGAAACAGCCCCCATAGCGCATATGCTGTCAAGCAATTCCGCGCCCGGCACCTTGTCAAACTTGAGAAGGAATTCATCATCAGCAGCAGTTTGACGGGATTTCGTATTTACGACCTTTCTGGACAATGCAAGGGAAGCTTCCCTCACCGCATCCGTACCGGTATCCAATTCCGCTGTGCACGACACGGCAAGAGCAGCGGCAATCATCAAATATTTATATTTCATATTGAAGTCAATACGACAAAACCCGCAGCCGAGCATTCATCGGCCACAGGTTCTGTCTTTCAGCATTTTATCTATTTTTACATAGCATTATTTCACCAGTTCGGCAGACTTTTTTGCAAATTCAATCTTCTTGACAACAGAATTGGCAGGAATTTCCCTTGCTACGAAGTTTGCTGTCACGTTTTCCCTTTCAGCACAGAGACCAGCAGACTTGAATACTCTTCCGGTATTTAGCGAATAGGTATACGTTCCCGTTCCTTTCTTTACTCTAGCTAGTCCTTCAGTCGTGATTTCCGAGGTAACGACTTTAGACCTGTAACCATTTGAAGCCCAAACGATAAGAGTATAATCAGTAACAGGTGCCAAGTCTGTGAAAAGGTCAGTCCATCCTGTCGTATTTACAAGATTCAGGATACTGTCACTGACAGACTTCGGCTCGCGAGCAAGACTATCCAACTTCGTAGGATCCAACTTGGCTGTAGGGATAAGGCTTGCCTTGACTTCCGTCAAATTCTTACCATAGACATAGAACAATGCAGAGTTAACCTTAGTATATCCTTCCGGCTCATACCTTGATGTGAGTTCAAGTCCGGCCGATACAGTAACAGGATACTTATCTTCGTCTCCTTTGGCGACATAGTTGAATGTACTTACAGCACTTTTCTGGAACTCGTTCTTGTCATCAAGTGACACTGCCACCAATGAATAGACCCCGGACTTATCAAGTGTCAACGAAACGGCTCCTGTCTCAGGCACAACCTTGGATTCCTCATCTCCCTTGACGATGGCATTTGCATGCCTTTCAGCAGCATCCTTGCTGAGTTCTCCCTCGTAAACCGCATACTTGGCAGTGGCGACATCCGCACCAAGAGCAAACTCAACCGGTATTTCACCGTCAACGGTCTCTCCTACCGAGACCTTTACAGTATAATCTGTGAGAACCGCTCCTGGGAACACAATCGTAATAATACCATCTTCCTGTGATTTATCAATGTTAGGACCACCCATATAATAATTTGGAGCGATCTGAATTCCGGCCGGAGTAACGCCGTCAGCCTGATAAGAAATCACCTTGTTATGATACCACAAATTCACAGGATCACTAAAGTTGAACGGATGAACGAACCAAACATTCGGCGCTCCCGCGCCAGAAGGTATACCGGTATCGAAAATGTCGAACAGCACAAGGCCATCCTTATCCACTTTGAACTCTGCCTTTGTCGATTTCAAAACCTCGCCTGATTTAAGGATGCGCAAAGATAAATATTCATCACTCTTCTCACTAAACACTGCATATTCCTCGCCCTCTTTCTCAGGATCAGGATATCTCATATATATTCTATACTTTGTCTTATCCAGATCATTCTGACGTATGATCACATTTTCAGGAGCCTCGAACATAAACGCCCCCTGGTCATCAAAAGTACCCACACCAAGGTTATTCCACTTTTCACGGAGAACCTTTACGTCGATGGATATAGGATTACTGTTATACTTGGACGCATATGCAGGATCTTCGATAGTCAAAGATGCAAGATAAGTATTACCGATACCTATTCCGTCGAAAGTAACGTCAATGGTGGTTTCAGCCTGTCCATCCTTGAACGTAATAGGAGCAAACTTGAAAAGCTTGCTGGTATCAGCCACGGTCACCGGCACCGTTATCTCACCTTCAGAATTCTTACGCATTACGGTGATTTTCGTGGAAGTCGGCTCGGCAGGGTCCAAGACCAGTTTTACCGCTTTGTCCTGCGCAGGGAAATATACCCCATAGCATCCGTCCAAATCTTTTTCACCCGGTTCGACCTTCTCCTCCTGACATGCAGCCAGGACAAGAGTCAAAGATGAAAGAAAAAGTATGTTTCTAAATAACTTGTTCATAATGTCAGAATTTTAATATTAATCCGTAACGCCATCTCTAAGTTCAGGATTCTGATCCTGTACAGGCAGAGAGCCTTCATTGTTGTCCACAACCGCAAAGTTCGTATTGAGTTCACTGGTCGTAAACCTGAGAAGGAGCCACCCGTCATCAGCTTTCATGTTGAACCTGAACTTCGCAGGCATATTGGTGCTTTCTGCATTGTCATGGAATCTTACGAGAGGTTTATTGAGACGTCTCGCATCTGAGCAGGCGAAGCCTTCTCCCCAGAGTTCCACACGGCGCTGGAACCAAACCTCGTCCTCGAATTTGCGCCCTGTAGCATTTACATTATAGTCAGGGTCTCTGTATGTCTTCACAAAGTCGCTGAGCACCTTCTTACCTTCTTCCTGCTGTCCGCTTCTGTAGAGCGCTTCCGCACGGATCAGCAACATCTCCTCGACACGCATAAACGGCCAATCCTCTTCATTAGTAGTTCCGCCGACAGTGTACATGCCGAATTTCACATTGGTATATGGCAGGAACGCAGTTTTGGTATCAGTGATTTCCAAATTAGCCAAGTCTTTTCCGGATTTGCCATCCCAAGAAATCTTGTCCAAAAGAGGAGAATAGAGGTCCTCATCTACCCACCAATTTTTACGCACATCGGTGGCAGGGATTTTATTATAAAGCAACGTATTGCACCGCGCATAATTCTGAACGGCCGCCGCATAAGAGACTCCCGACAAAGAACGGACCCAAGCGCTGGAAGTCGCGGCAGTAAACCTTTGTGCCTGATCTACCGTCATATCATATCCCCAAATCCAGTTATGATCCGCAATATTGTAAAAAGACGGAACAGAAACCTCCTCGATGGTAGCCGGAGTATATCCTACAGCTGCCTTTTCTGCATCAGATGCAGCTTCAGCCCACATTCCCATATCCAGATATGCTCTTGCACGAAGGCCATAGGCAACCTGCTGGTCAATCTTCGATTTGTCCGGTCTCTTATATCCATCGAGCTTTTCAATTGCGTATGTAAGATCATCCACAATAAGTTTATATACCTCTTCCATGGTTGCTCTCGGATTGTTTGCAAAATCCGTAGTCGCTTCAGTTACAATCGGAACGCAAGGCTTATCTTTTGCTATCTGATAATTGAACTGATAATACGGAGCAAGGTTCAAATACGTGAATGCCCTCACGGCTTTAGCCTGTGCGATATTGTAGTAAACTTCTTTCGGGGTATTCTCAGTTACAGCATACGAAGAAATAACGGTATTGGCAAGAGCAATTTCATTATATGCAGCAGAATATCTGATGAGCGGATTGGCATAGTCCGCATTTCGGGAAGTGTAATCCCCACAAACGCTGAACCAGTTATAACCGGTATCAGGAAGTATCATGTCGGCACCCTCAACATCATTGGAAAAGGCCATCATGATGAATCCAAAATCATCAGGACGCTCACTCTTCCACAAGTCCAAACCAATTGGCTGTCCAAGCTTCACATACATTCCGGAGAAAGAAGCTTCTGCTCTTTCCGGAAGGATGGTGTTGATTTCCTTCACCTGATCAGCCAAGAGGGTTCCACCCTGCGGCTGTAGGTTGTCAATATCCGAGCAGGAAGCCAATGTCAATGCTGCGGCCGTGAATATTGTATATCTTAAGATTTTCATATTACTTCTCCTTTTTTTAGAATGTAAGTGTAATACCTCCAGTGATATTCCTCATTGCAGAGTATGAACCGCTGTTAAGACCTGATCCTGAAGTGAAACTGCCAAGGCCCATAGAGTAGCGAGGATCGACACCTTTACGGGCCGCAAACACTGCAAGATTATCGCCAGTAACGTAAATACGGAGACTCTCGATTTTAATGGAATTTGTCCATTTCTTAGGGAACGTATATCCAAGAGTAACATTATTTATGCTCAGATAATTTGAGCTGATAAGATACTTGTCGATAGCGGATTGACCTTCAGCTGTACTGCCGTCAAGACGAGGAATGTCAGTGTCGGTGTTTTCAGGTGTCCATGCTTTCAGAGCATCTTTGTGCCATGCCATGCCGGTACCTGAAGATGTATGCATAAGTGCCTGATATGTACCGTCATAGTACCTTCCTCCCAACTGATAAGACAGCTGCACAGAGAAATCAAAGCCAAAAGCATTCAATGAAGTACCGATTCCGCCGTAGAGTTTAGGAAGAACGGTGCCGCACTCCAGCTGAGTTGCCTTATCGAAATCTGTAGTAGTCTGCATTGTCTCATTTCCATCTTTGTCAGTAACGGTCTGGTAATACATTGACTTACCCGTTTCCTTATCAATACCGGCAAATTTGTACATATATGCGTCATACAGAGAACCACCGATTTTATAGATAAAGTTACTTCCTTTGATGCCTTCCTCTGAAACGCTGTCATCCAAAGAAAGAATCTTGTTCTTATAGTGGCTGAAGTTGGCATTCCATGTCCAGGACACGTTCTTGGTATTGATGATCTTGCCGTCGAGAGATATTTCCGCACCATAGTTTCTGATAGAACCTACGTTGACCGGATAATAACCTGTAGGGTTACCCGCAGAAATTGGAACGTCCTTGTTATAAAGGAGGTCCGAGGTCTTGCGGTTGAAGTATTCTATAGTACCGTTCAAATAGCCATTGAAAAGTTCGAAATCAAAACCTATGTTAAAAGAGTGTGAAGACTCCCAAGTAAGTTCTTCATTACCCTTGTATGAGAGGGACAATGAGTACTCTTTGGTCTCTTCATTATAAGAGTGTTTGTACTGGTCCGAATAAGGGAAATATGAACCAAGGTCGTCATTTCCTTGAATACCGTAACTAGCCTTGAATTTCAGCATGTTGACCCATGACGCATCACTCATGAAAGATTCCTTGGAGATAAGCCATGCAGCACCTACGCTGCCGAAGTTACCCCAGCGATGTCCCGGAGCGAAACGGGAAGAAGCATCACGTCTGTAAGACGCACTGAGGAAATAACGTCCGTCATAATCGTACTGCGCACGTGACAGGATACCTTCAGTCATATAATCAGCAGTCGAAGAATTCACTTGACGATTTTTGGTGCCGTCAGCATTGTTCAACTCACCGATGAGCGGGCTGAAAAGATGGTCATTTGAACCATCGAAAGACTGAGATTTGAGTTTGTACATTTCAAATCCGGCAAGAATATTGAAATTATGCCTGCTTCCTCCGAAATCCGTCTTATATTCAGCAAGATACTGAGTATTGACAGTGAACAATCTGCCGTTTTTCACATATACCGCGCCGTCAACAGAGCTTGAAGAGCCAAATGGACTGTATAGAGTATTCGCTCTGGAATTATCGCTCATGAAACCGATATTTGCAGTCAGCGAGAGACCTTTCACAGGGGTTATAACGCCACCGATCTTACCGGTCAGCACATCATTGTAGATTTTTCTCTTGTCCACCTCGTTGTCACGTACTGCATTTCCGACGAATGCAGGACGACTGAAATTGGTCTGATTCGCATCATATACGGTGCGGCCATCCTGTTTCATAATCTCGTGAGTTTCAGCATCACGGACATAGAGAGGATAAATAGGAGCCATCATGTTCACGATATAGAACACGTTGTCGGAAGAACCAAATTTTGATGAGTAACCGGCGACCTGAGAGTCTGAGTGGGTAAAACTAAGATTGGTCGTGAACTTCAGCCATTTCTTAGCCTGATAGTCAGTATTGACACGCGCAGTGTAGCGCTTGAATCCTGAATTGCTTACGATACCACCATCATTCAAGTAACCTATACTTCCGAAATACGAGAAGCGGTCTTTCGAACCTGATACGGAAAGGTTGTATTCCTGACGGAAAGAGTTGTGATATACTTCATCATACCAATCGTCAGGTGTATACCAATATTTGCCGTCAGAATATCCCAATGTCGCATTAGGGTTCAACTTGAAGTTGGTACCGATAAGCTTTTCCCCGTCCGGAACAGTGTACACAAGATAACCTAGACCTCCGTTTTTCTTGTCCAGGAAATACTTGTCAGCATATGCATAGGCCTCCGCCGTGGTCTTGCCTGCATAAATCTGAGAATTGTACATCATCCGGTAATGTGTCTCATAATACTGGCCAGGGTCAGTAATGACGTCATATTGAGGGATGAGACGAGAGTTCGATCCGAATCTCGCATCGAATTTAATGACTGCGTCACCGGCTTTGGCTTTCTTGGTGGTGATGAGAACGACACCATTCGCACCACGGGCACCATAAATTGCACTCGCAGCAGCATCCTTGAGGACAGACATTGACTCGACATCATTAGGGTTGATGCCTGAAATAGAGCCGTCATACGGCATTCCGTCCACGATATACAGAGGGGCACTGCTGGCGCTCATGGAGCCGATACCACGAATTCTGATGGAGCCTCCATTGGAAGTAGGGTCTCCGGAAGACGAAATCACCTGCACGCCAGGAGTCGTTCCTGCCAATGCTGTCGTCACATTGGTAGCTACACGATTTTCAATGGTTTCGGATTTGACCATGGCAGCAGAGCCAGTAAAAGAGCTCTTGGTAGCAGTACCGTAGGCTACGACTATAGTTTCATCCAGAAGTTCCTTATCGGATTCCAGCCTGGCATTTAATTCAGCCTTGTCACCGACTGTAATTTCTACTGTATTATATCCAATAGAGGAAAACACGAGGATTTCACCTTTATTGGCAGAAATGGAGTACGATCCATCAGCATCCGTGCTGACACCATTCATTGTACCTTTTACTATGACAGACGCGAATGGGATTCCTTCTCCAGTGCCTGCATCCGTAACAACACCCGACACTTTAAGGCCCTGGGCATTCATTGCCACAGAAAGTCCCAGCATCAAGGCTGCCGTGAAAAGAAGACAAATCTTTCTCATAAGCATTATTGATTAGTTTAACATATTGTTTCCACATTCATGTACATCCGCAGCGCTTACAGCACTTACTAGAGGACGTGTATCAAATGCGATTTCTGCAAACATAAAAAATACATTTTTAAAATGCAACATAGTGTAACTTTTCGTAATTACGTGTAGTTGCTAAAGTTATAACGATTAATAAAATGCATATTTTTAGCAGATTCTCAATTTTATTTACAGTTTTTAATCAAATCCGACTTAAAAACTATCAAATTAAAACGAATAAAATTTTTAATTTTTCACATAAAATATCCCAAAAACGACATTTCGTGGTCAAGAAACGGCAATTTTCCAGCAGCGTATCGCGGAAATGACCATCTGGAGAAACCACGTGACGGCAGAAGCCCCGGCTACGGTGGTGCCTCTGGAGGCATGGTCGCCCATGACCTTGTGAATGGGTGGCAGGCGACAGCCTGACGGGATGAGCGAAGCGAACCTCCAGAGGCACCACCGCCGCCGGGGCGCGTCAACACACGACGCGTTCAGCGTCTGCAGGGGTACCACCAAAAAACCGCCAGGCGGGACGCGTCACCACGCTCCATGTTCATAGCAAACGGTTCCAAGAAAACGTTTTAGATGGAACCAAACGTGAATATTATGACGCTTGGTTCCGAAAAAACGTTTTAGTCGGTACCAAATCTTGGTCGCAGCAAGATAAACATGCGGACAGCTGCACTTACCACCCTCTCGCGCCCTCTTCCACAAGGTTCCCCCCCCCCTGACCCGGCATTAACCTTGATCCTGCGGCCTTTGCGGTTCAGACTTGAGTTCCAATGCCAGCAGTATGCCGAGAACCATCCAATGGAAAAAGAATCTATAAGGGCATCATGAGCCTAACGTACGGAAGCGTTTCAAAAACGGATATTTAATAAAATCGTTGGCGTTTAGAAGAAAACACTATACCTTTGCAGACGAACAAGAACCAAAAATATAATAAAAAGGTTTCAAAAACATGGTACAGACATCAAGCCAAAGCACTGTAAATAAGATAGAAATGAGGCTTAGAGGAAAAGGACGTGGTTCGATAGTCTTCCAACAAGACTATGCAGACTGCGGAACGCCATCAGCCGTGAAGTCAACATTCCATCGGATGTATACCGGCGGAATGTTGGTGCGGTTGGCTCATGGCATCTATTATTACCCCAAAGAGGACATGGAATATGGACTTGGCATTATCTATCCATCTGTTGAAGACATTGCCAAGGCTATAGCCAAACGAGACAAGGCGAAGATTGTACCTATGGGAGCATATGCCTTAAATCGTCTCGGATTGTCCACGCAGATGCCCATGAATGTCGTATTCCTGACCAACGGCGCACCACGTAGGATAAAGATCGGAAACGGGCACGGCATCCTGTTCAAGCATTCTTCTTCGGGCAAGAACTTTGCCTATAAATCAGAGCTGATGATGCTTATTGTAACAGCCATGCGCACCATAGGCGAAGAAAAAATAACCGAGGAGGAACGCAACATGCTTGTCGAACACACAAGGAATGTAAGCGACAACGATTTTAACCATGATATTAAACTTGCCCCTGCATGGGTGCGCAAAATACTAATTGCACGATGAAATTCATAGACATACCAGAAGATAGACAACGTGAAGCTATCAATACCGTGGCGTTGCAGACCGGATTGCCGCCGTCAAGTATCGAAAAGGACTGGTGGGTAACGCAGGTGTTGAAAGCCCTGCATACTTTGCCCTATGCAGAACACATTGCTTTCAAAGGATTATGTATAGCTATACATAATCCCTTTTATGTGCAGTAAAAGATTATGTGTAGTCATTTGATATAAACAGTTACTC
>OCSG01000813.1_pt1 | contig 23556 bp, 20 predicted proteins | sample 1538831 | NCBI WGS metagenome assembly OCSG01 (sample SAMN04571729, study PRJEB22368) | human gut metagenome | biome: human gut; material: stool | host: Homo sapiens | place: Luxembourg | collected 2012-09-20 | reverse complement strand
AATTTTTCCAGAAACTGCATCCGCTGCTTCCGTTTTCTTATTCGATCAGCGCAATGCGGGAATGTATTGCCGGATACTATCATCATACTTATAGAAGCAGCCTGGGAAAACTGCTGGTATTTTTACTGGTCGCATTGTTTATCGGGCTTGTACTCCGTCCGCTTCTGATGAATCTGAATCATCTGTTTGATGTCAGACTTGCAGAAACCGATCTGATGATCTGTGAGACGGATTCCAAAGGCAGGGATAATCCACAGCTGCAGCGGATTATGCAGGTGATTATGAAAGATGATGCGTGGAGAAAGAAATTAACAGAGAAAACACTCGCATTTGAAAAATATTATCCGGTTATGGTACGCTCCGGATTTATCTGTATGATGGTTATACCACTCGTATTTCTGATTTTGATGTTTAGCCTGGAATCCAAACTGGTCTATCTGATTTTGTGGATCGTTTCTTTACTTGCACTGATTCTGTATCTGCTGATTGTGGAATATCTGCATGAAGAGATGAAAAAGAAATCTGTTTTGGGAGAGATGAGTTCTGAGGAACTGATGAAAATTTTGAAGGAGGAGAACAGCAAATGAAAAACATTCTGGAAATTTTCATCGACGACGTGAAACGGATTCGCAAAAATGTAATCGCAATGATTGTTGTCATCGGTGTCCTTGTCGTTCCGTGTCTGTATGCATGGTTTAATATTGCGGCAAGCTGGGACCCGTATAACAATACGGGAAATTTAAAGGTCGCGGTGGCAAGTGTGGATGAGGGATATACCGGAAGTCTGATTCCCCTTGAGATTAATGTAGGGGAACAGGTGATTTCCGCACTAAGGGAAAATACACAGATGGACTGGGTATTTACCAGCAAAGAAAAGGCAATGGAGGGGGTAAAATCCGGACAATATTATGCGGCGATTGTTGTTCCGGAGAAATTCAGTACCCAGATGATGAGTCTGTTTTCCGATCAGATTCAAAAGCCGGAAATTATTTACTATTCCAACGCCAAGGAAAATGCGATTGCACCAAAAGTGACCGACAAGGGTGCAACCGCGATCCAGAAACAGGTGAATCAGGTATTTATAAAGACAATATCCGACACGGCAATGACGGTGTTTCAGTCGGTCTCTAATATGGCTGAGGCAAACGGAGCAGACCGGCTGGTGGATAATCTGATCCACAATCTTGGGGATGCATCGGATGACATGGATATGACTGCGTCCACGCTGGAAACTTTTTCGGGGATTACGTCTTCTGCCCAGTCCCTGCTGAATGCGTCTTCTGATTTTCTGAAAGAACTGAAAACAGAGTCTGCGGATGGAAAACAGATTCTGGAAAATTCCAAAAAGACGTTTACCGATATGAAAACGACAATAAGCAGTGCGACCGAGAGCGTGGGCAAAGCACTGAAAGCAGGCCAAAAGGTATATTCTGAAATGAACCTGCTTTTGGATCAGACGGTGGAAGATGGAATAAATGGCAGTGAGGATACGGTGGATACCCTTGTAAAAGCAGCAAAGACGGTGGATAAAAACATCAAGTCATTTACAACACTCCGGGATAATCTGATCAGGCTTTCGGAAAAACATCCGGAAACCGATTCTTCAATAGGGCCTATGATTGAAAAGATCAACCGTTCTATTGAAAAACAGGAAGAACTGCGGGATGATCTGACCGATACTGCGGCTTCCATGAAGAAGTCCACTACAGGTCTGATTTCTGACAAGAAAGCTTTGGATGCCCTTGTAAAAGAAAATCAGAAACGTCTGCAGCAGATCAGCAAAGAATATGAAAATGATGTAAAAGGAACTTTGCAGAAACTTGCAGATTCGGTCAAAGATACCTCTGCAGATCTTACAGGTCTGACGAAACAGATCAATGCAAGTGCAAAGGGTGTTTACACGTTAACGGACACCGCAGGATCGGATCTGTCAGAAATACAGACCTGTCTGGATGATTCCGGTAAACTTTTACGCAAATCTGCAAATAAATTAAAAAAGATTACGGATAAGCTCACGAAAGCAAAAGACAACGGGGATTATGCGGATCTGGAACATATGATCTATGATAATAAGTCCGGGGTCAGTGCTTTCCTGTCGGCACCGGTGGAACTGAATACGAAGAAAATTTATCCGATTGATAATTATGGTTCTTCCATGGCACCGTTTTATTCGACACTTTCTATCTGGATCGGCGGAATCGTGCTGGTTGCAATGTTAAAAGTGACCGTTTCCGAGGAAAGCATAAAAAAGATGGGACTGAAAAAGGTCAAAATTCATGAAATTTATCTTGGACGCTGGATCATATTTCTGATCCTTGGTCTGTTGCAGAGTACGCTGATTGCACTGGGAGATCTGTATTATCTTGGGATTCAGTGTGAGCATACGTTTCTGTTTTTATTTGGGTGCTGGTTTTCAAGTATAGTCTATGTCACGATCAGTTATACGCTGACGGTTTCATTTGGAGATATCGGAAAAGCAGGCAGTGTGGTTTTACTTGTTATGCAGGTTGCGGGAACCGGTGGAACTTTCCCGATTGAATGTGCTCCGAAATTTTTCCGGGCTGTGTATCCGCTTCTGCCGTTTACGCACAGTATGGCAGCCCTGAGGGAATCGGTTGGAGGCTGTTATGGGAACGATTACTGGATAGATCTGGCAAAACTGGGCATCTTCCTGGTGATTGCACTTTTTATGGGACTTGTACTTCGTAAACCGATTATCCGGATGAACGAAGCGTTTACCGAACAGCTGGAGGAAACAAAAATAATCTAAGCGTAGAAATGAGGGCAGAATTGTTTTATTTTTGCGCAGTAATGTGAAAGAAAATTCTGCGAAAATGCCGTATAATGCAGGTATTCAAATATGAGAGAGGCAAGGAGGATACGGTATTGAATAAGGCATGGTGGAAAGAAGCGGTTGTATATCAGATTTATCCGCGGAGTTTTATGGATTCAAATGGAGACGGCATCGGGGATCTCAATGGTATTACAGAAAAATTAGAGTACCTCAAAGAACTTGGAATTGATGTGATCTGGCTGTCCCCGGTTTATCAGTCACCGAATGATGACAATGGATATGATATCAGCGATTATCAGGCAATCATGGAAGAATTCGGAACCATGGAAGATTATGACAGGATGCTTGCACGGGCACATGAGCTGGGAATTAAGATTATGATGGATCTGGTTGTCAATCATACATCCGATGAGCATGCATGGTTTGTGGAAAGTAGAAAGAGCGTGGATAATCCATACCGCGATTTTTATATCTGGAGAAAAGGAAAAGACGGAAAAGAGCCGAATAACTGGGGGTCCTGTTTCAGTGGTTCGGCATGGAAATATGATCCACAGACGGATATGTATTTCCTGCATCTGTTTTCGAAAAAACAGCCGGATCTCAACTGGGACAATCCAAAAGTGCGGGACCGGGTATTTGAGATGATGAACTGGTGGTGTGAAAAAGGCATTGATGGATTCCGTATGGACGTGATCAGCCTGATTTCCAAACCGGAAGGACTGCCGGATGGAATTCCGGGAGAAACCGGATACGCAGACAGCGGTTGTGCGAACGGTCCGCATGTGCATGAGTATTTAAAAGAAATGAATAAAAAAGTACTTTCCCACTATAACCTGATCACGGTTGGAGAGGCTTCCGGTGTCACATTAGAGGAGGCAAAGAAGTATGCCAGTGCAGATGGCAGCGAGTTAAATATGGTCTTTCAGTTTGAGCATGTGGGAAGCGGACCGGAAGGAAACAATCGTTTTGGAAAGTGGGACAGCCACAAAATGTCACTGCCAGTATGGAAAAAGATTCTTTCAAAATGGCAGACTGGGCTGGAGGGAAAGGCATGGAACAGTTTATTTCTGGCAAATCATGACCAGCCGCGTTCGGTATCCTGGTTTGGAAATGACAGTGCCGAATACCGTGAGATTTCCGCAAAGATGCTTGCTACTTGCCTGCATATGATGCAGGGAACGCCTTATGTATATCAGGGTGAGGAACTTGGCATGTGCAATGCATATTTTGATAAACTCGAGGATTACCGGGATATTGAAAGTCTCAATGCTTATAAAGAACTGACAGAAACCTGCGGTGTTTCACATGAAGAAATGATGGGATATTTAAAGCGGATCAGCCGCGACAATGCGCGCACGCCGATGCAGTGGGATGACAGTGCAAATGCTGGTTTTACCACAGGAACTCCGTGGATTAAGGTAAACAGTAATTATCCAAAGGTCAATGCAAAACAGGAGATCAGCGATCCGGATTCTGTCTTTTCGTACTACAAAAAACTGATTCGCCTGCGTCATGAGAACGAGATTATCGTTTATGGGGATTACAAACTGTTAGCACCGGAGGATGAGGCATTATTTATCTATACCAGAATGCTCGGGACGCAGCGGCTGATGGTGCTTTGTAATTTTACGGAAAAAGAAGTTTCCATTCCGGCAGAAGTAACGGAGCAGATTCCTGCAGATGCCAAGCTTTTGATCGGAAATTATTCCAAACAGAAAGAAGAAATGCTGCAGGCATATGAAGCACGGGTGTATGCTTATCATTTAAAAATTTTAGAAAAGAAAAAGCATCCCAGGTTGGTGTAAATGGATGGGAAAAACAGATTGACTTGTATGATTTTCGGGCGTAAAATCCCCTGTGGAAATAGGAATTTTCACAGGGGATTATTTTATGGAAACCACAAACAGCAATTATTTCGGAACGGAAAAAATCAGCAGAATTCTGCTTAAAATTGCACCTCCGGTCATGCTCGCCCAGCTGATCCAGGCACTTTATAACATTGTAGACAGTTTATTTGTCGGAAAATATTCGGAGAGTGGACTGACGGCACTTTCCATTATTTATCCATTGCAGCTTCTTATGATTGCCATTGCTGTAGGAACGGGAGTCGGGATCAATACGGCAATGGCACATTATCTTGGTGTGCATGATGAGAAAAAAGCAAATGAATATGGCGGGATCGGAACACCGCTTACGCTGGCATTGTGGGTGCTTTTTGCGGCAGTCTGTTTCTTTTTTATGCCGGCATATGCAAGGATGTCTACGGATTCCGCGGAAGTCATAAAGGATGTGATTGTATACGGCCGGATCGTCTGCGTATTCAGCATCGGATTGTTTACTGAAAGTATCTGGACAAAGATTTTACAGGCAAATGGGGACATGAAGACACCGATGATCGCACAGATCGTGGGGGCACTGGTTAATATCGCGCTGGACCCGTTATTTATTTTTGGACTGTTCGGGCTTCCGAAACTTGGGATTGCCGGAGCTGCCATCGCAACTGTTGTGGGACAGATTGTAGCGGCTCTTATTGTAATGAAAAAAGGGTTTCGCAAGTCTCCACCGCTTTCGGTGTATCCGCGGGATATCTGTTTTATTTATAAACTTGGAATTCCGAATATCCTTATGCAGTCGGCATATACCTTTTATATTCTCGGATTGAATCTGATTCTTGCAACCTTTTCCGATCAGGCAGTTACGGCACTGGGACTTTATTACAAGTGGCAGTCATTTTTCTTTATTCCGCTGGGGGCACTGCAGACCTGTATTGTGCCGGTGATCAGTTATAATTATGCATCGGGACGGATGGATCGCTGTAAGAAAACACTGTCCACTTCACTTGTGGGAGGAATGGGGCTGATGTTTATCGGAACGCTGGTTTTTAATCTGATTCCCGGACAGATGCTCCGTGTATTTACGAGTGATCCACAGGTGATTGCGATTGGAACCGTTGGGTTTCATTTTGTGGGAATCAGTTTTATCCCGATGGTTACTTCCCTGATTTTTCCGGTGTTCTTTCAGGCAGTTGGAGCAGCCGTGAAAAGTTCACTTCTGACCGTTGTAAGGACCGTTGTGCTGTTTGTGCCGCTCGGGTATTTATTTTCCCGTCTGGGACTGAATGATTTCTGGTTTACATTTCCGGTGACGGAAGTCATCACCACGCTGGTCGGGGTGTTCTTTTACCGGCGGTTTATGGCACAACAGAAGTGAAGAGTACCGATTGTATTTAGACAGAAAAAATAAATTAAAAAATGGTTGCGATTTTTATAGAAATAGCATATTATAATATCAACAGGACTCCCCACACCTCTCACGTAAGTGATGTGTCCCATGGGGAGACATTTTTATTTTGGGAGAAATAATAGTGGATATAAGCGATGGTGTACGGGAAAATCATAGTAAAGCAGGGCATGATTATCAAATTATAAAACAGCCGAAAACCTATGAACAGCAAGTGGAACTTATCAAAGGAAAAGGCTTTATAGTGAATAATGATACGGAATGTATCAGTTTTTTAAAGCAGGCAAACTATTATCGTTTATCTGCTTATTTTCTTCCGTTTAGAAAAAAGAATGGAACATATTTTGCAGATATAAGTTTTAATAGAATTCAACGAATTTATAAGTTTGATAGTAAATTACGAGGAGTACTGTTTAATTGCATAGAGAGAATTGAATTACATTTAAGAACACAACTTGCTTATTACTGTGGACATGTCTATGGATCTTTGGGGTACATGGATAAGAGTATTTATAATAAAAAACACAATCATGATAAATTTAGAAAACTACTGAATGTTTGCATAGAGGAAAATAAAAACAGTTTAGTTGTTAAGCATCATAAGGAAAAATATGATGGAAAATTTCCGATATGGGTAATTATCGAATTCTTTTCGATGGGGATGCTGTCTTATTTTTATGCGGATTTACAATCGGGCGATCAGAAATATATAGCAAAAGAGATATATGATACATCAGTAGCGTGTTTAAAAAGCTGGTTACGTTGTATTACTGACTTAAGAAATAGATGTGCTCATTATTCAAGGTTATATTATTGGTCATTTACGGCATTACCTAAAATGCCAAAGGAATCTGTAGCACCACAAAATAGAAAATTATTTTCCCAGATATTAGTTCTTAAACGATTGTATCCCGATAAGAAAGAATGGAATAGCAAGGTTATGACAGAATTAAGGGCTGTAATAGAAGAATATGAGGATGACATATCGTTAAAACATATAGGGTTTCCACAAGACTGGTATGAGCAGTTGGAAAGATAGACAAACAAGGGATCACAGAAATAATTTGTGGTCTCTTGTTTTTATCAATCAATAGGAATCTCCTTTTGGTACTAGACAGGGACTGCCGAATTCATTACAATGGAACTAAATCGGAATAGTAGTATATTTATTTTCACATGGAGGAAGAAAAAATGGAAATTGTTTGCTTGGACTTAGAAGGTGTACTGGTACCGGAAATCTGGATCGCATTTGCAGAAGAGACCGGCATTCCGGAATTAAAGAGAACAACCAGGGATGAGCCGGATTATGATAAGCTTATGAAATACCGTATCGGAATTTTAAAGGAGCACGGTCTTGGACTCAAAGAGATTCAGGAGACCATCGCAAAGATCGATCCGATTCCGGGCGCAAAGGAATTTTTGGATAAACTGCGTGCCATGACACAGGTGATTATCATCAGTGATACGTTTTCCCAGTTTGCAGGTCCGCTTATGAAAAAACTCGGATACCCGACAATTTTCTGCAACTCGCTTGAAGTTGCCGATAACGGAGAGATCACAGGCTTTAAGATGCGCTGTGAGAAGTCCAAGTACACAACCGTCAAGGCATTACAGTCCATCGGTTATGATACCATCGCTAGCGGAGACAGTCACAATGATCTTGGCATGATCCAGGCCAGCAAGGCGGGGTTCTTATTTAAGAGTACCGATGCGATCAAGGCTGAGTATCCGGATATTCCTGCATACGAGACGTACGATGAGCTGTTTGCAGCAATCAAAAAAGTGATTGAAGGATAATTTGTCGGAGATGAAAACAAAGAAGGAAGCTGTTGCATGAATGCACAGCTTCTTTTTTGTTGTATCGTTTTTTACAATACATGTGTTGGGAGAGAGGGTATGATAAGGACAAGTTAAGAAAAGTAATTGGTTCTTGGAAAAAACATAATGGAGGGCGATACATCGGAGATGTACCGCAGGCGATACACCATACGGGGCACCGCAATAAGGAGCACATCGCATGAGAGTTCCGCTCACGCGGAAGCGATGTACGAAGGCGATACCCCATACGGGGCACCGCATTAGACAAAGGCGTCTATGAGAATCATAGGTGTCTTTTTGATTTTCACGGAAACCATACATGATTACACATAGAAAGGAAGGAGTTATATGAGCAGCAGAATTTCAGAACATCCAATCCTTGGAGAACAGCAGAAAGGGAAACTGGTTACATTCACCTATGACGGTAAAGAATTACAGGGATACGAAGGAGAGCCAATTGCCGCAGCATTAAAAGCCGCAGGCGTGATGGTTCACCGTTATACCAAAAAGGAACACAAACCGAGAGGAATCTTCTGTGCGATCGGAAGATGCACCGACTGCGTGATGGTCGTGGATGGAAAACCAAATGTCCGCACCTGCATGACACCACTTGCAGAGGGCATGAAAGTCCAGACACAGTACGGCGTATCGGATAAACCGTTTGAAGAACAGTAGAGGGGAGTGAGTAATATGAAGCGTTATGATCTGATTATCGTAGGAGCCGGTCCATCCGGATTGTCTGCAGCAGTTGAGGCAGCGAAGCGGGGACTGAAAGTTGTAGTATTTGATGAAAATGAGAAGCCGGGCGGACAGCTGTTCAAGCAGATCCATAAATTTTTTGGATCAAAGGAACATAAGGCAAAAGTCAGAGGTTTTGTGATCGGGCAGCAGCTGTTGCAGGAAGCAGCGGATGCCGGTGTGGAAGTTGTGCTGAATGCAACCGTTATCGGCATGTATCTGGATAAAGAAATTGTGGTAAGGATCAAAGATGAGGTTCATCACTACAAAGGAGATTCCATTATCATTGCTACAGGAGCCGCAGAAAATATGGTTACCTTTGAGGGCTGGAATCTTCCGGGAGTCATCGGCGCAGGAGCCGCACAGACGATGATGAATCTGCACGGGGTAAAACCGGGAAACAAAATTCTGATGCTTGGTTCCGGAAATGTCGGTCTGGTCGTATCCTTCCAGCTGATGCAGTGCGGCTGTGATGTGGTTGCACTGGTTGATGCAGCACCCCGTGTCGGTGGGTACGGAGTCCATGCAGCAAAGGTTGCACGAACCGGTGTTCCGTTTTATCTTTCCCATACTATTGTAAAAGCAGAGGGCGAGGAGTATGTGACCGGTGTTACGATTGCAGAAGTGGATGACCACTTCCAGTTCATTCCGGGAACCGAAAAGCATTTCGATGTGGATACGATCTGCCTGGCAGTCGGACTTTCTCCTATGTCGCAGCTGTTGAAAATGGCGGGCTGCGAGATGGAAGACAATCCAAAGCGTGGCGGACAGGTTCCGATCTGTGATGAATATGGCGAAACTTCGATCAAGGGCATTTTCGTAGCAGGCGATGTATCGGGGATAGAGGAAGCCAGCTCTGCCATGATCGAGGGACGTATCGCAGGAATCGCAGCTGCCCATTACCTGGGATATATGGATGAGGAAGAATTAAAGACAAAGGTAAAAGAACAGGAGGATGCACTTGACGGACTGCGTCAGGGCATGTTTGCTCCAAAGAATCGTGGGAAACTTATCGAGAAGACAGAAGAAGGAATCGATATTTCCATGAATCTTCTGAAAAAAGGATATGTTGCAGATGATGAAATCGAACGCTTCCCGGGCGTGACACACAAAGTCGGTGTTCATCCGGTGATGGAATGTACACAGAACATTCCGTGTAACCCATGTCAGGATGCATGCCCGAAGCATTGCATCAGGATTGGAGAAAATATTACCTCCCTTCCGGTGGTAGATCCGGATGTGGATTGCATCGGATGCGGTATGTGCGTGGCATCCTGCTCCGGACAGGCAATCTTCTTAGTCGATGAAACGTATGAGCCGGGATTTGCAACCGTGACGCTTCCATATGAATTCCTTCCACTTCCGGAAAAGGGAGAAAAGGGATACGGAATGAGCCGGAGCGGTGAAAAAATCTGTGAGGCGGAAGTGGTATCCGTCAGGACATCGAAGGCATTTGACCATACGAATCTGCTGACGATTAAGGTGCCGGCAGATATGGCAATGAAGGCCAGATTTTATCGTAAGGCAGAAGCCTGATTCACAGAGGAGGAAAAAATTATGCATGAGATTAATGATAGATCAAGAGATATCGGACCTTTCGTACCGGGACCGGATGACGATATGATCATCTGCCGGTGCGAGGAAGTAACCAAAGGGGAAATTCGCAAAGCGGTGCACGATGGAATGTTCACACTGACGGAGATCCGCCGGTATTTAAGAACCGGCATGGGACTCTGTCAGGGGCAGACCTGTGCAAAGCTGGTCAAAGGAATCGTGGCAAGAGAACGGAACGTATCCCCGGCAGAACTGGAACCGGCAACATCCCGGGCACCGATGCGTCCGATCGAGATGCGCGTGTTTGCGGCAGAGGCAAAGGAGGGCGAGGAAGATGAAGAATAATGCGGAAGTAGTAATTATCGGTGGTGGAATCATCGGATGCGCAACAGCTTATTATCTGGCAAAAGAAGGAGTTTCCGTGATCGTACTCGAAAAAAGCGATCATATCGGAAACGGTGGTTCCTCAAGAAACGGAGGCGGTGTAAGACAGTCTGGACGTGATTCGAGAGAACTTCCGCTTGCCATGTATGCCGTGGAACACATGTGGCCGACACTGTCCGAAGAACTCGGTGTGGATGTGGAATACCATAAAGAAGGAAACCTTCGTCTCGGAAAGACAGCAAAGCACAAAGAAATCTTACAGGGACTGACGGACCGTGCCGTTGCACTGGGACTGGATGTGCGGATGATCGATGGAAAAGAAGTGCGTGAGATCAACCCATACTTAAGCGATGAGATTACGGTTGCCAGCTGGTGTCCGACCGACGGACATGCCAATCCGCTCGTTGCAACCCTCGGTTTTTACAAGAGAGCCAGAGAGCTTGGCGCAGAGTTTATCACAGGTGAGGATGTGCTCGAGATCCAGAAGATCAAAGGAAAAGCCAGACGTGTGGTAACCGCAGAAAATGTGTATGAAGGAGAAACCATTGTACTGGCATCCGGATACGAAAGCCGTTCGATTGCAGCGAGTGTCGGCATTGACATCCCGATGCGCAAAGAGCTGATCGAGGCACTGGTTACGGAGGCTGAGCCAAAGATGTTTCCACAGATGCTTGGTACCGCAGATGCGGATTTCTACGGCCATCAGACGAATCATGGATCTTTTGTATTCGGAGGTGCTTCCGGATTTGAGGCAGAAAACCGTGACAATGGGCATATGATTACTTCAAGTATCACTGCTCCGTGCATCTGCCGGGGAATTATGAAATACATTCCAAAACTTGCCGATGCAAAGATCGTCCGTACCTGGGCCGGATATGAAGATCTGTGTGCGGACGGAGTACCGGTACTCGGACCGGTTAAAGAAGTGCCGGGACTGCTGTTAGCCTGTGCTTTTACCGGACACGGATTTGGAATTTCACCGATTGTCGGAAAACTGTTATCCGAACTGGCCATGGGAAAAGAAACCACACTGGATCTGCATGAACTGCGGTATGACCGGTTTCAGGCAGTGATCTAAGATAGCAGGATTGTTGTATAAAAAAGAATACAGGAGTAGCAATCAAAAAGATAGTATGGTATATTATAAGCACGAATAAGTAGCAAAGGCGCTATAGTAGGTGATACTATGGCGTCTTTTTTGTTTATTTGCTTTGATATTCCATACCTCTGAAAACATAAGGAGGAAATGCATATGGATACCAGGATTAAATTTTTATATTTGAGTGAACCGGATATGATCAAGGCCGGAGTAAAGAACATGGATCAGTGTGTGGAGGCAATGGAAGATCTGCTGGTTACATTGAACAAAGGCGATTATGTGATGGCCGGAGTCAACCATAATTCCCACGGTGCACAGGTCATTTTTCCAGATGATCCGCAGTTTGAGGGAATGCCGAAAAATGCAGACGACCGCCGGTTTATGGCGATGCCGGCATATCTTGGAGGAAAATACCAGATGGCCGGAATGAAGTGGTATGGAAGTAACTGTGAGAATAAAGCTTCCGGTCTGCCGCGTTCCATTCTGATGATGATGTTGAACGATAAAGATACCGGGGCGCCACTGGCACTGATGTCTGCAAATCTTGTCAGCTGTTACCGTACCGGAGCAATTCCGGGAGTCGGGGCAAAATATCTGGCAAGAAAAGATTCCGAAACGGTTACCATTATCGGACCGGGTGTTATGGGAAGAACCTGTCTGCTGGCTTTTTTAAGCGTCTGCCCGAAGATTACTACGGTAAAAGTGAAAGGAAGAGGACAGCGTTCCCTGCATGCATTTGAAGAGTTCGTAAAGAAGGAATGTCCGCAGATTCAGCAGGTCATCGTATGTGATTCGATGGAAGAGGCCGTAAAAGACAGTGACATCATCTGTGTTACTTCCACCGCACCGGTAAAAGAAATCGATTTCCCATATATCGCAGAAGACTGGGTCAAAAAAGGTGCACTCATCTGTCTGCCATCGGCTGCACGGTTTGATGATGATTTTCTGATCAACCGCTGCAAGAAAGTGGTGGATAACTATAAACTGTATGAAGCCTGGGCAGAGGAATTTCCGTATCCGAGTTATGAGATGGTACAGATCATAGGTTCCAAGTTTACGGATTATCTGCACGAAGGACGGATTCAGCGGGAAGATATTGTAGATATTGCCGATATCATTAATAAAAAGCATCCGGGACGGGAGAGCGATGATGAGATCATTGTATACTCGGTAGGCGGTATGCCTGTTGAGGACATTGCCTGGGGCGGTACCGTATACCGCAATGCATTAAAAGAAGGTATCGGCGTGGAACTGCCTTTATGGGATCAGCCGGATATGGCATAAAAGGTACGCCTTTTTAAGTACTTTTTGCCGGGCGGCCCTGGCAGAGGTTTAAGTACAAGGGGCGAAAGAAAATGAAAAACGTCATGCCAATGCAGCCGTATCTGGTGCTGGATACAGATGATTATGAGGTAAAAAAAGAAATGAAATCCGGAATCTCCCACTTTTATGAATTTTCCAAAAAGAAAAATTCAAAGGTAGAGATGAAAGCGGTGCCGGATGGCAGTGTGGACCTGTTGTTTGGAATCGGAGAGCAGGATGTTAAGACGTATATTGGCGGAACGGTTCTTGCCGCAAAAGGCTGGGAGTTTGAGGACGGACGTTCATATTTTGGGGTCCGTTTTCAGCCGGGAAGCTGTATTCTGCCGGAAGAACTTTCCATCCGGGATCTGGTCAATAAAGACCTGGAGATAGATGGCAATCTGTTTGGAGATCACCTGACCGAAAAACTTGCCGGGAGTAAAAATATTTCGGAGCGTGTCAATGTATTTACGACGGAATATGCAAAACTGCGTGGAAAAGAACTGGCGGATGGCATACAAAAGCTGGAAAATTATCTCAGGGAGAGAATTTATGATACCGATGGATGCATTTGTATCCGGCAGCTGGCAGAGGAAACCGGATATTCGGAATGTTATATCCGGCGTGTTTTTCAGCAGGTGCATGGAATTTCGCCAAAGAATTTTGAACGGTTTGTCCGGTTTCAGAAGCTGCTGCATGTCATAAATAAAATGCCGGAGAGGATCCGGCTGGATGCACTGGCGCAGCAGTGCGGCTATTATGACGAAGCACATATGATCAAAGATTTTAAACAGTATGCCGGGATTACCCCACAGGGTTATGAGCGGCTCATTACAGGAACAAAGATTTCGGAACTGGAATTGTAAAGAGCATTATACCAAGGAGGAAAGACCATGAGTTTGTCAAGAATTGAAGTAATTACAGGCATGTCAAAATTTTCCAGCTTAAAAGCAGCACTCAGCAAAGCCGGTGTGCGGGGAATGACCGTGATGCAGGTACTTGGATGCGGTGTGGAAAAAGGAACCAGAGAGTATGAAGTGGATGAGCTTGAAGAGATGGAACTGCTTCCAAAACAGCAGATCAATATTGTTGTGGAAACGGAGCGTGTGAATTCCATCGTAGAGATCATCAAGGAACAGCTGTATACCGGTCACATCGGAGATGGAAAGATCTTTATCTATAAACTGGATAATGTCATCCGCGTCCGCACCGGTGATGAGGGCGAAAAAGCGTTGTAGGGGATGGGGGTCTGTTTATGGAAGAAAAGAAGTTAGGACTCAAAAGTGTTATTTCTGTTTCTGTAGGACTTGTCATTGCAACGAGTTGTCTGGTTTCACTCGGACAGGGCGCAGGGACGATTGGCGTGACCTTTATTTTTGCCATGGTAATTGCCTGTCTGTTTAACATGACAACCATTGCATCCCTGTCGGAACTCAATGCCCTGATGCCGAATACGACCGGGGGACTGGCACAGTACACGCTTGCCTGCCTGGGACCGTTTCCGACGATGATTTCCATGGTGGGAGGTTACCTGTTCTGCAACGTATTGTCTTCCGGTGTGGAAGCCTCAATTTTTGCATATGCCATGGGAGAAATTTTTCATCTGCCGATTCCAAACTTTTCCTATACCGTTCTGGTGACGGTCATTCTTCTGATTGCCAATTTAAAGGGTGTGGATATGTTTGCAAAGATTCAGGATGCAGTGGCATATCTGATGGTCGGATCAATGGTGATTATGGGTGTCATCGGTATGCTGGGACTTGGCACAGGAAAAAAGGTGAGTCAGCCGATGGTTCTTTCCGCAGACTGGAAAACGATTGTTTCCATGACCGCAGTTGCATTCTGGCTGTTTATTGGTGCAGAATATGTGATTCCGATTTCGAAGGATGTCAAAAATGCCAGGCGGAATGTACCGCTCGGTATGTTTCTCGGGCTGGGATTGATCTGTATCGTGCAGTCGGTTCTGGTGTTTGGATTTTACAATTATACCCCATGGGACAAGCTGGCAGATTCTGCAGCCCCGCATCTGCTGTACGGGGAGAATCTTCTGGGAAATGTCGGAAAAATATGGATGGCTTTTGTGGCGGCGCTGGCACTGATCAGTTCCCAGAACTCTGCGATCAACGGGCTGGCAAGTATCTGTCAGGAATGGCAAAAATGAATATGATGCCGCGCTGCTTTAAAAAACTGAACAAAAACAATGTGCCGTTTGTCGGTGTGTGGTTCATCAGTATTCTGATTCTTGTATTTGCATTTATCAGCAGTGATTCATCGGATGCAATTTCCTTTTTTATTCTGGTTGGATCGGTATTCTGGATGGTGTCTTATATTTTTGCACATATTGATGTGCTGGTACTGCGGCACCGTCTTCCGAAAGCACCAAGAAGTTTCAAAGTTCCGTTTGGACCGGTGCTGCCGCTTGTCGGAATTGCAGGTACGGTGTTTATGATCTGTAATATTTCGACAGATCCGACAGAACGCAATGCGATTCTGCTTTTGTCCGGAGCCGTATTTCTTGCATTGGGTGTGTATTCTTTCTTCTGGATACGGTTTAAAATGAAGATGCCGGTTTTTAAAAGTGTTCCTGTGGAAAAAGTAATGGCAATGGAACACGATATGTATGATACGATTCGAAAACGCCGGGGAATTTGGAGGTAGAACTTGACAAACCGAGCAAAAAGGATTAAAGTATAACAATAAGAGAAAACCGATGAGAAAGAGAAGTAAGCTTATCTGGACATCACAGAGAGCTGCAGGTGGTGTGATGCAGCATGAAAGGATTTGCTGAATGGACTTTTGAGGGCGGCCTGAAAAAGAAGCAGATTGCATTTAGTAGGTGTCGCCGGGAACCGAACCCGTTATCAATTCGGCACATATGGATGTATGTGACAGAGTGGACAATTCATTGTCAATTTGAGTGGTACCGCGATAAGAGAGCAAAGGCTTTATTACCGTCTCAGGATTTTATCCTGAGACGGTTTTTTTATTCATCGGGAAAAAGGAAAAGGAGAGATTATTATGAAAAAGAAAGTATTAGCAGTGATTTTGACAGCAGTATGCACCATGGGACTTATGGCAGGATGTGGAAACAGTAATGTGGGAAATACAAACACCCAGAAAAATGCGTCCTCAGCAGAGGACGGTTATAAGATTGGAATTTCCCAGTTCGCAGAACATGGATCATTGGACAACTGCAGGGAAGGCTTTTTAGAGGGTTTAAAAGAAGAAGGGATTGAGGAAGGGAAAAATCTGACGGTTGATTATCAGAACGCGCAGACCGATACCGGTACAGCAAGCACGATCGCAGACAGTTTCGTATCCGCAAAAGAGGATTTGATCTGTGCAATTGCAACACCGTGTGCACAGAGTGCTTACAACTCTGCCATGAATGCAGATATTCCGGTAGTTTACACAGCCGTATCGGATCCGGTTGCTGCAAAACTTGCCAATGAAGACGGTTCCTGCGTGGGAAATGTTACCGGTTCTTCCGATGTGCTTCCGGTGGAAGAACAGTTAAAAATGATCCGTGCCATGCTGCCGGATGCCAAAAAGATAGGTATTCTTTATACAACGAGCGAGACAAATTCCTGCAGTACCGTAAAAGAATACCAGGAACTTGCCGGAAAATATGATTTCGAGATCGTGGATACCGGAATCAACACTTCTGCAGATATAGACATGGCGGCAACAGATCTGGTAAGCAAAGTAGACTGCCTGTGCAACCTGACAGATAACACCGTGGTAAATGCTCTGCAGACCGTTCTTGACAAGGCAAATAATGCAAAGATTCCGGTATTCGGAAGTGAGATTGAGCAGGTAAAATCCGGATGTGTTGCTTCCATGGGAATTGATTACTATCAGCTTGGAATCGAGACCGGAAAGATGGCAGCAAAGATTTTAAAGGGTGAGGAGAAAGCTTCGGAGACTCCGTATATTACAGCTTCCAAAGCAGAATTATATGTAAACACAGCAGCAGCCGATAAGATCGGAATGAAGCTGGATGCATCTTATGTCAAGGATGCGGCTCAGACTTTTGATGAGATTACCGTAAAATAATCATATTTGGGAAAGATAAGGGGTATCACATGACATTGGTATTAAGCGTACTGGAACAGGGTATGATCTATGCGATCATGGCACTCGGCATTTATATTACGTATACGATTCTGGATTTTCCGGATCTGACGGTTGACGGAAGTTTTCCGCTTGGAGCTGCAATCTCCGCGGTACTGATCACGAAGGGAGTAAATCCGATACTGACGCTTCTGATTTCATTTCTGGCAGGAGTGGCGGCAGGAACACTGACCGGACTGATTCATGTAAAATTAAAGGTACGGGATCTGTTGTCCGGAATTATTATGATGACAGCTCTTTATACGGTAAATCTCCGTATTGCGGGCAGGGCCAATGTGCCGATTTATAACATGACAACACTGTTTGACAATGCGCTGGTAAAAAAGATCTTTACGGGATCGCTTGCACCATTTGCAAATACGATTATCATTCTGGTGATTACGCTGATTATGAAGTTTTTACTGGACTGGTATATGAGCACCAAATCCGGATATCTGCTGCGGGCAGTCGGAGATAATGAGACCATCGTCACTTCGATGGGTGTGGACAAAGGCATTATTAAAATCATCGGCCTTGCGATTGCCAACGGACTGGTAACATTGAGCGGATGTATTTTTGCACAGCAGCAGAGATATTTTGACATCTCTATGGGAACCGGAACGATGGTCATCGGTCTGGCAAGCGTGATCATCGGTATCAGCCTGTTGAAAAAAGTTTCTTTCATTCGTGTGACAACAAGCGTAATTATTGGTTCGATCATTTATAAAGCATGTGTGGCAATTGCCATCAAACTGGGAATGCCATCCTCCGATTTGAAGATGATTACAGCGGTACTGTTTCTTGTGATTTTAGTTCTCGGCATGGATCGCAAAAAGAGAAAGAAGGTGGCATAGATGTTGGAATTACAGCATATTCACAAAATGTATAATCCGGGTACGATCAACGAGATCTGCCTGTTTGAAGATTTTAACCTGAAAATTGAGGATGGCCAGTTTGTTTCCGTTGTCGGAAGCAATGGTTCCGGAAAGACATCCATGCTGAACATCATTTGCGGCAGCATACCGGTGGATGCCGGAAAGATCCTGGTGAATGGAGTGGATATTTCCCGTCAGAAAGATTATATCCGTCACCGCAGAATCGGTCGTGTATTTCAGGACCCGTCCAAGGGAACCTGTCCGTCCATGACAATTCTGGAGAATCTTGCAATTGCGGACAACAAGGGAAAGGCTTATGGTCTCGGAAGAGGAACCAACCATGCGAGAATGGATGCGTATCGTGAACTTCTTGCAAGTGTTGGGTTGGGACTGGAAGACAAGATGCATACAAAGGTCGGGGCACTTTCCGGTGGACAGCGGCAGACACTGGCACTTCTTATGGCGACCATGAAGCCGATCGAATTTTTGATTCTGGACGAACATACGGCTGCTCTTGATCCGAAGACGGCAGAGATCGTTATGCAGCTTACAGGAAAAATTGTAAAAGAGAAGAAGGTTACCACGATTATGGTTACTCACAACCTCCGCTACGCTGTGGAATACGGTGATCGTCTTCTCATGATGCATCAGGGGCATGCAATCATTGATAAATCCGGAGCGGAAAAACAGGCAATGGAAGTCGATGATATTCTTGGAACCTTTAATGAAATTTCCATTGAGTGTGGAAATTAAGAGCGATGGGGTCAGACAGGATTGCCTGGCCCTATAAAAATATATAAAACTGGATATTTACATATAACCATTCTGCTGTAAAATATCGTTAGATTTTACAGAAAAGAGGAATTGGTTATGAAACACGAAAATATTTACAAATTGACATTGACTGCGCTTATGGCAGCATTATCTTATGTGGTATTTACATTTTTACAGATCAAGGTAACACTTCCGGGGGGAGATGCAACATCCTTCCATCTGGGTAATGCGGTATGTGTACTTGGTGCACTGCTTCTCGGCGGTGTGTATGGCGGAATCGGCGGAGCAATTGGTATGACGATTGGAGATCTGCTGGATCCGGTTTATATTGTGTATGCGCCAAAGACATTTATTTTGAAATTTTGTATCGGTCTGATCACAGGACTGATTGCACACAAGATGGGTCATATCTCTACATCAAATGACAATAAGCATGTATTAAAGTGGACAATTATTGCCACGGTCTGCGGACTTGGATTTAATGTGGTATTTGATCCACTGTTCGGATATTTTTACAAACGTGTGCTGATGGGAAAACCGGCTGCAGAAGTGGCACTGGTATGGAATATCACAACGACTTCTGTCAATGCCATCATTTCTGCCGTTGTTGCAGTAATTATCTACATGGCACTTCGTCCGGCACTCAAGAAAGCAAATCTGTTTCTTACATTAAAATAAAAGATAATGAAAAAGAAAGAGCGGGCACCGTCAGGTGTTCCGCTCTTTTTTGGAATCAGTAGGTTAAGCTGATATCCCCGGTATCGTTGGAAATGGTCAGCGAGTGTGAGGAATCTCCTTGGTTGGAGTAACTGCGGTGACAGTAGGTATCATTAACATTTACATCTCCGACACCGGTTCCTAATTCTATATGGTAATCAGACAGGTCTTCCTTGCAATCGAGATCGACATCTCCCACATTACTGGTAATTTCCATGGAAGTAAAGGTACAATCTTCCAGATCAATATCGCCCACATTTGCATCCAGTGTGGAAGTCTCCAGAGTGCAGTTCTCCAGATCAATATCTCCGACATCGGCACGCAGGTCAAGTGCCAGAACGTTCAGACCGGACAGGTCAACATCGCCCACGTTTGTATGGAGTTTTAAATCGGTTAAAGTATCGGCGACCGTGATGGTTACGGAGCATTTTTTGTTTCTGCCGAGAGCATTGTGGGCTTTGGCATACTGTGTGATTGTCAGACAGTTGTTTTCTACTTTATATTCCGGGGTAAGCTTTTTGCTGGCTTTGCAGGTGATGGAAAAAGTGTTCCCCCGCTGGATGGTTAAATCGACAACATTTAAGTCAGCATTGATGGATGAGAAGGCATCCAGATTTTTTTGGCTGGCATCTACGGATGTGGATATACCATTATCGCTATCATCATTGTCATCGCTATCATCATTGTCATCACCATCATCATCCCAGTCAGAGATGGCCTCTATAAATTCACTGAAGGACGGCAGTCCCTCTGCCACGGAGAGGCCAAAACGCACCAGATGGTAGCCGGTTCCTGCAATGATACAGAGAATCGTAATGACGGTAATAAGGATTAAATAAACATTTCGTTTCATGACAGTTCTCCTCCCATTAGTTTTTACTGATGTTTTTGATCAGGGATTCTACAATCGCAGCAATCGGCCAGACAATCCAGGTAATCCACCAGTCGAACGAAAGAAAACTCCAGATCAGGTAAAGGCAGGTGATGGTTGGCCAGTAGACGGACATGATTGCAGCCAGTGTGGAATTATGGTACTGCTGGCGGTCCTGCTGCTCCGGAACGTAGTTTCCGCCAATGGTGTTCTGGTTGTTCAGATGCAGCAGTGTGCGATATCCGCCCATGCGCATGGAACTGATTACGATCAGGAAAACACCGATGGCAACAAAGATTAATACAAACCCGGCGGAACAGTCCTCAAGTGTATCTGCCGCAAAACTGGATGCCGCATCTAAAAGGATCGGTGGGACAACACTTAAGATGCACAGCATGATACCTATGGTCAGCAGGAGCGCATGTGTGCTTTTATAATGTTCCATTTCGTGATGGATGTAGTCTGTGGTGGCAAAATCAGTAACGAAATTTCCTTCCTCTAAGTGTTTCCAGTGTCCCATGCATACATTCGAATAGACAAGCATGCCCACACCGATGGCTATGAAAACAAACATCAGAATAATACCGGATGCATCAAGTACATCACTGCTGCGCAGCGAAGTATCTGCAGCAGCCCCGAAAAAGATCGGACAGCAGGCAGAAAGGATAAACAAAAATACGCTTAGTGCCACAAAGTAGGAATGACGGGAATGTTCCCGCAGAAACTGTCTGACATCTTCCATAGAGAGCGATACAGCATTGGGAGTCTGCTCCTGTCGCGGCTGGTGAACAAACTGTTTGATCCCAAGATCTTCTGCAAGTTCGTCGAGATTTCCAAATTCCGCGATGACGGTGCCAACCGCTTCATTTTCCGATTTTCCCTCATTTTTTAACTCGGTGTATTTGTCTTCCATCATCTGCCAGAGCTCGTTTTTGGCTTTGTATACTTCTGGCGTGTTTGGAAGATTTAAAAACATAGTTTCCAGATAATTTCTAATAGCTTCCATTTTCCGTTTCCCCTTTCCTGATAAACTGTTCTACAACTTCCTGCGTAAGCAGCCATTCCTCACATTTTTCCTGATAGTAAGCACGCCCTTTGCCAGTGATCTGGTAGTAGGTACGGCGTTTGCCGGTTGCAGTGTTCTGATCCTGAAAAGATGTGATATAGCCATTTTTCTCCATACGTGTAAACGCAGAATAGAGCGTGGTCTCCTTGATAATATATTTTTCATGGGAGAGCGTTTTGATCTGTCTGGAGATTTCATAACCATAGGATGGCTGATCCAGCAGAAGATAAAGAATCATGGTGTCATTGTAACCACGGATAACATCACTGCTGATTGCCATATGCATTCCTCCTTACTTTATCTGTCGTATTTCGTCTGTCGTTGCTACGATAGATGTACTACGTCTGATGAAGTAAATATAACAGAATAGAGGAAACACGTCAAGTGGAAAATAAAAAATCCCCATGAATAAATCATGGGGAAGGTGATTACGGTTATGCTATTTTTTCCCGGCAGCAAGTTTTCTACGGAATTCCTGCGTTAATTGTCGGAGCTTTTCATCCGGTACAAATTGCTTTAGGGTTTCTTCATCCATGGCAACACGGTTATCCATGGTTTTCATGATGTCGGTCACCTGCATTTCCTGATAAACGTTTTTGTCGCTCAGGTCGTAGATCTGATTGTCAGAAAGGCGCAGGACAACCGGACGCATAAAATCACGGGTGTTTTCTATAAGAACAATGCCTTTATCACCTGTGGAAAGATCAACACTGGCGGCCTTTGGAACAATATGAATACACTCTGCAAGTGCTGTGACAAGCACCGGAAGAAACTTCTTTGGGTATTTTTTGAAATACTGCATGGCGGCAATTTCTGACATCGGTTCATGGCCGCTGTTCATCGCAGTCATCTGGTCAAACCAGTCGGCGATGCGCAGAATGGATGCCATTTCCTGTAATTCCTGATCCGGAGCGGTTGCGAGTTTTTCCAGGTGGTCTTCATATACATAGGTCTGCATCAGAGCCAGTGCGCGTGGAAAAAAGTCAAAATCATTCCGGTACATGGAAAGCGGAACGAGTCCTTTTTCCAGAGAAAGCTGGATGACATCCTGATCGGATGAGGACAGGTCGTTCATTCCTTTTTCCAGAATATTCCGCGGAACATTCCGGTATCCATTGTCATAAAGAAGGGCAGCCGTGGTCAGTATACGGAGTTTTTCCTTCGGTAGTCTCAGATGGGCGCCCATCATGGTTACAAGTATTGCGGTGCTGATCGCATGCTTGTACATGAAATCATCACTGCTGCGCAGATTCTGGTTAAAATTCACACGGTGTTTTAAAGACCCGTAGTGGGAAAGGATATCTTCCAGAAATACCGGGTATTTTTCGAGTTTTCTGCGCTCGGTAATGCAGTCTAAAACTTCCCGGAGTCGGAAAATGTATACCGTCTGTAACTGCTCAAACTCCAGATCTTCACGGGAAAGCGGAGGAAGCGGTTCGGCCGGTTCAAGAATATAGACACCGATCAGACCGAAATTTTTTGCACTGGCAATTCCAGGCGCGGTGAGTGCGGAATTGCGCTCATAAAGCAGCACACCTTTTTTATTGTAAATTGGTTTGGCAAGACGCATGCCTGCCTTTAAGTCTTCTGTTCTTACAAATTTCATATCACATGATCCCCCGTTTGGATTCCCCTCAGTATTGCTTGAAATATACCATAAATATACCATGAAACAGAGCCGGTTGCAATAAATGAAGAATTTTTTATGAACAACGTAGGTTTTCATTGATTTTGTGCGGAAAATGTGGTATTATAGACATTGTTAAAAAATTAACAGCATCATTGGGTGCGAGTTTGATTTAAAGGAGAACGAAGAATGGCAAAGAAAGTTGTATTAGCAGGTGCTTGCCGTACAGCAATCGGCAAGATGGGTGGAGCATTAAGCAATACTCCAGCAGCAGATTTAGGTGCAATTGTAATTAAAGAAGCTTTAAACAGAGCAGGTGTTAAGCCGGAGATGGTTGACGAAGTTAAGATGGGTTGTGTAATCCAGGCAGCTCAGGGACAGAACGTAGCTCGTCAGGCTTCCATCAAGGCTGGTTTACCGATCGAAGTTCCGGCAATCACAATCAACGTTGTTTGTGGATCCGGTCTTAAATGTGTAAACGATGCTGCAACAATGATCATGGCTGGTGAGGCTGATATCGTTGTAGCCGGTGGTATGGAGAACATGTCTATGGCTCCTTACGCTATGACAAAGGCACGTTTCGG
>OCSG01000811.1_pt1 | contig 23590 bp, 20 predicted proteins | sample 1538831 | NCBI WGS metagenome assembly OCSG01 (sample SAMN04571729, study PRJEB22368) | human gut metagenome | biome: human gut; material: stool | host: Homo sapiens | place: Luxembourg | collected 2012-09-20 | reverse complement strand
TGGAAGATGACGGAATGATGGGCAATAAACTGATTGATGGCCATTTCGTTGGCCAGTCCCAGGTCTGTGTTTTGCAAGCCTTTGTGGTCACGCAGGATAGAGGCGGCTTTGGAGACATCTATCGGAAGATCCTCATTAATGAGTTCCGTTAATCGTGCAAAACGGTATGGGCTGTCGGAAGTGCGGATATTTTCCATGTTTCGTTCGTCCTTGCTGAATTCTTCCGATTGGTAATGGTTGGTGCAGATGAGTCGATTGGCTTCTTTTCCGGTGAAAAGCACAGTTTTCTCCGGAGATTTCTCGATAATCGCGGCTTTGCCATCTTTGGCAGAACCTATCAATATGGATTCGGAGACGAATGTTTCCCGTTTTTTGGCGATGGCAAAGGCTTCATCAATAGTGGCTGCATATTGCAGAATCTCTCTGGTCAGGATGGAAATGGGGGTAGCGGAACCTGTCGGGACAGCAGATTTGGCAGCATTAATTGTCACGGTAAGACCTGTCTCGTTCATGCCGGATAACACTCCTATCATACCGGGCCATCCGACGGAAGCAAACCTGTATCCTTGCTCCGGTACATAAAAAGCCACCTGCTTGTTCTCTGCGAAGGCATCTCCAACGTAGAAATCGAAGTTACGTCCGATCAGCAGGGATGAATCTGCACTTTGTGTTCCCCAAGTGGCGAACGAACTGCATCCCACTAACATATAATCTTGCATGGCATGTCCCAGGTCGTGTGCCGAATGGTAATTCAACTGGCGTTCGTAAGGAGTGCCGATGAAGTCGTATTCATGCGTACATGATAGCGAGATTCCGTAGATCTCGTCGCGGTATTCTTCGAGGACGTTCTCACCCAGATTACGGTTGAATAATACAATGAAGAACCGGAGGAATTTCAGATAACTGTCTGAAGGAACAATCTCACGAATCTGATCCACGAACACTTTCTCTTGATGGTGGAGCAGGTCGGAAGACAGTTGCCCGATAGCTTCTCCTCTCTGGAAAGCATCCCCTTTCACAAACAATTCCCATAAGCCGCTGTCGCTGTGCCGGAGAAAGTTATCTCCATAATGCCGGAGGTGGAGACTGTCTATATCAATCACTTTGTCTGTGGTCATGCTTTGCTCATGTTTGGGCGTTTGCATATCCGCAGAAAAGTAGAGATAGCTGATTCCGGCTATCAATAGAACAATGAGCGACAGGAAAAGGAAGCCCGTGTATTGGAGTGTCTTTTTGACTATTCTATGCATTTCCTACTTTTTTAGCCAGATATTCTTGTCCTACAAACTCCGCACAAGTCAGCATGGCAGTTAGTGTTACCCCTAATGCACCATGCACATTCAGGTTTTGCCCGGTGAGAAAGAGATTTCCCAAGCGGCTTCTTGTAGATACGAAACCAATTTGCGGACATTTATAATCTTTGATAATCCCATACGCGGAACCATCCACTGTTCCTGTATAGTCCCGATAGCTTAATGGAGTAGTGGTATACATCTCTTCTATGTTTTCTGAAAGGTCAATGCCATGTCCTCGGATGAAGCGGAGAATCTGTTCTGCTTTCTCCTTTTTGAAGGATTGGTAGTCTTCTCCCCGATGTTCGGGAGTCGTGTCCTTCCAGGCAGACAGTTCATCTATATACATAGGTGTCAGGATGGAAATGACACTGGCATATTGACTGTCCTCGGAAGACGCTTGCATGGAAATCATACAGTTGGTGGTCCGTCCCGGATAGAGCAGTTTGTCATACCACACTTTATTGTTCGCATGCAGATACAGGTTGCGGTTCTGATAAGGAGTGCTTTTTTTCTTCATTACCAGGTAGAGCGTAAAAATGCCGTAGGTATTTTCCAACGAACGGATGCGGGAAATATAGGCATTCTTGATGCTACGGTTTTTATCCAGTATCTCCAATGTCCGTTGGGGATGCATATTGGAGATGACGAAGTCGCTTTCCAGTCGCTCTTCTCCATTGATGATAACCCCTTGTACCTTTTCGTTTTCAACGATGATGCGGGTGGCTTCACTGTTATTGAGCACGGTCCCTCCGTTTGCCCGGATTACATTGATTAGCTCCAGACTGACTTGCATACTTCCGTCTACAAAACGGTAGGCGCCTTCAATATAAGAGTGGTTAATCATGGCATGCTGGTAGAAAGTGGAGACATCTTTCAAACCTCCGTAGAGTAAAGCTGAACCTGCCAGTACATTTCGTAAGGCGGGGTCCGGAGTGATATCCGCAATCAGATGGGCGGCAGAGGTACAAAAGTATTTCATACCCTCCAAAGCGAGTGTGCCTTGTTTCAGGTGGTCTACGCTAATCAGGTTTCCGACAGCCTGAAGCTGTTCGGCATAGCATTTCAAGTTTTCTTTCTCATGCGGGAAGGAACGGCAGATGGTTTCAATAAACTGCGGGTATCCCATTGCATAATCGTATGTTTTTCCTTTATAGTAGATCGTATCAAAAGCAGCATCGTCCAAGCGTTTTATTTTCAGCTTGTCCATGATACCGAAATAGCGGAAATACTGGTTCATCACTTGACCCTCATCCAGGCTTCCTACATAATGAATACCCGTATCCAACAGATGCCCTTTTCGTTGGTAAGTCTGGAAGCATCCGCCGAATTGCGCATTTTTTTCTACTACGCATACGTTGAATCCCTCTTTGCTAAGAATCGCTCCGCATTCCAGTCCGCCAAGGCCGCTGCCGATAATGATGATGTCATATTTGCTCATACTAGTTCGGTTTTCTAAATATGTAAATGGTGTTTGATGTATATTTGTCATTAGGAATGATTTCGACAGCCATTCCACAGGCGACTGCTATTTCCCGTAATTGGGTTTCAGTGGTGAAATACAGTTCTCCGGTTGTCCGGTTGAAGTTGAAGATACGGGTGGATAGTAATTCCGTGAACCGGGTTAACCGGTGCTTGGAAGCGTTGGCTGAATTTCCGTCGCGTATGATAATCATTCCTTGTGAACGCAAGCGACCGGCACATTTCAACAATAGGGTTTGTTGATGTTCGTAGCTCATATAGTGAAGCATGTCGTTCAGGATAAAGACATCACTTTCCGGCAGGGGATATTCCAATGCATTGCCATGCTTGAACTGGAGATGCTCGTTGCGTAACCATCCGTGCTGCGCCAGCGCTATCTTGTCTTCATCGTAATCAATACCCAGGATTTCCCGGTCCTCGGAAAGCAGAGACAGCATATAGCATAACGGGCCGAAGCCGCAACCGATGTCTGTGATTTGCCCTTGGACGGGAATCAACCGGTTGAATAGCCGGTAATTCTTTTCCATCTTTACTTTAATACGGATATACCATTCTACGACGGGACCTTTATAGATATAGTTCTGGATAAGAGCTTCGTAGAACGCCGGATTGTCCGTCGTGTTCTGTTCACGGCAGATACGGGCATAAACCTCTTTCATGTAAGCGGATATGCGTTTGGTACGCTCCTGATAAGTACTTCCGAAAGACAGATCGTCTAGTGGTATACGGGGAAGTATTTCTGTATAGATGATTCCTTTCCGGATATTGAAAGGCTGTGCTTTGGCAATGATTTTGTTATTACCGTAAAGCAGGATCGGCAGAATATCCAGTTTCAATGCTTCTGCCAGATAGAATGCTCCTTTGTGGAAACGTTTCATCTTTCCGTTATAGGTACGTGTGCCTTCCGGGAAAATGGCGATGGAGTAGCCCTCCTTCACTTTTTTCCGCATCCGTTCCATATATTGCTCGTATCCTTCGCCTATATAATAGAAGTCGACATAACGAATGATGGCTCCGAAGAAAGGAGAGTGCCATACCCAATGGTTGGTCACCATCAGGATTTTAGATGAAAGAGACAGCAATACCAGAATGTCGATGAACGACTGGTGGTTGGCAATGATAATTGCCGGATGCCGGAAGCGTTCGTTGGCTTTGTTGATATGTTCTTTTTTGACGGCGGTGGCCAGTAGCAAAATTCCTTTGCAGGTGATTTGTATCAGGTGGCACACCAAACGCTGCTTGCTGCTTTTGCGCACAGGCACCGGATAAAGCAGAATAATCAATATACGGAGGACGATGCAGCCGATAAAGAAAAGCAGGAAGAGCAACACGGTACGTATCAATCCGATAAGCGTATAAGGCGGTAATCCTTTGGAAGCGGGGCCTGCGATGAAGAACCGGAAAATGAGTGGCTGAATGGTATAAGCCACCAGTACCACTGCTATCATACCCAGAATGGAAATCAGGGAAATGGATTGCAAAGCCGGGTGTTTGGCAAACACAAGTGCTCCCATACCGACCACTGTGGTGAAGGCGGAGAAGAAGATAGCCGTTTTATGGGAATTCAACACCTTCTGACCTGTACGGTATTTGTTTTGTAGCCCGTCCATAATGAAGATACTGAAGTCATCTCCAATGCCAAAGATAAAGGTGGACAGGATGATGTTGATAATATTGAACTCAATCCCCAGAATTCCCATCAATCCCAAGATGATTACCCAGCTGATTAGCATCGGGAGAAAGCTCATCAGGGTAAGTTCGATACGTCCGTAGGAGAACCATAGTGCAAAGAATATGAGGAAAGAAGAGATGTACAGAATCAGGTAAAAGTCGTCATTGATGGCCGATACCCATTTGTTGGCAAAATAGGAACGGTCGAAGATGACTACATTCGGGTCTTTATTAAAGTTCTGGTACACAGCTTCCTTATTCGGTTCGCTGATCCGTATCTGGCTGATAAGCATGGTGATGGAATCGGCAGAGGTTTGCCATTCATTTAATAGCTTGCCGGATAAATCGTCTCCTTGAGCGGTGTAATGATATTCACCGAAAGGCTGGTTCATCCATTGATAAAAAGGTTCGAAGCTTCCCGGGCGGAAACGATATTCGGCGGCAGCTGTTTCCAACTGTTCACGGACTTGTTGCTGTTTTTCATTCGTCCAGTAATCTTTCCATTTCTTCAGGCGTTTCTGCTGCTCTTGCGGAGAGATCAGAAACTGTGAGGCGGAGGCATACTCTTTGATGAGTCCCTGCTCTTTCAGTGCCGATAACTTCTGATTGGTCGTTGCATAAATTTCGGTAGCCTGATTCATGTCTTTGCCCACACTGACAAAAAGCACGGTCTTTTCGTCGTTGTCGAAGAGTTGCAGTAATTTTTCTTCCGATTGTTGGAGATGGCGGGGCTCATAGTTGAGACTCATCATATCGTTGTTGAAGCCTACCTTTTGCGAAGTAAACAAACAGATCACTGTAATGAGGAGGATGCCGCCTACCAGCCATTTATTCTTTTCGTAAGAATAAGCATTTATTTTCTCGATGATGCGTAGTATGCGTCCCTGTTTGACGTCTGCCTGTCCTTTCAGAAAATGAGGCAGGTAAATGAGACAGAAGAGGGTGGTGCCCACCAATGCCAGAGAGGCAAACAATCCGAAGTCGCGTAACAGATCGGAACTGGTGAATATCAATCCCAGAAATGCGCCGATAGTGGTGAAACTACCTACCGTAAGCGGATAGGCTATCTCTTTAATAAGTTGTTGAACGGTGGAAACATGGTTCTGGTGTGCCAGCATGTGAATGGAATAGCTTAGTGCAATACCCATCACTGCCGAACCAGCTCCCACTGCAATGGCGGAGATACTTCCTTTGATAAAGAAAATGAGAAACAGGGCAAATAATCCTCCGAACAGTACTGGAGTAATAATCAACGGTATCGATCTCTTTCGTTTAAAAACGAGTGAGATGAATACAATGATGATAAGCAGTGCCAGAGAGGAGGTCAGGATGGTATCTTTCTTAATCTGACGGGCGTTGTAGACTCCCACGGAGGGACCGCCGAAGTATTCAGCTCGAATGGTAGGAGATTCTCCCTGTACGTGCTTGAGCTCTTCTTCGAGTATCTTTATCAGTTCGTCGTTCTTTCCGGTGCTGCCTGTACTGAATACCGGGGTAATGAACATAAGTAAGGTGGAACCGTCTTTGGAGAAGATATGTTCGTCATAAATCTCGTAGTTGGCTTCCAACTGGAAATCTTGCAAATGTTTCAGGGTTTCGCTTCCCAGTCCGAGCGGGTCCCGGAGAATATAGCTTCTTAATGCAATTCCGGCAGGAGAGAGGAGGTTGGTATAATTCTTCTGCATGACAGCCTGTATCCCTTTATCCGTCAGTAAGGAATCGAAGCGTTGATAGTCCGTATCTGTCAGGAAAAGCGGAAGATGTTCATAAACGAAGTCTGTGGCTCCTTGGATGAGGCTTTGGTCTACCTGTGCGAAAATTCCTTTAATCAGTTTTCCTCCGGCTTTTTCAGTCAGGGTTTGTTGCAGTTGTCCGGCTGCTTCTATCAGGGAGTTGGGTTCTACGCGGTGGCAGGTATCTGCCGAGGATAACATAATGATAATCTTATCCTTAATCTTGAGATTGTCGAATACTTTGATTGTGTTCTGGGAATCTTTAGTGTCGGGGAAAAATTGTGTGATGTTCTCTTCGAACCTTACTTGCAGGGCAAAGAATCCCATTAACAGGACACAACTGATGAGTGACAAATAGAACAGAATCTTGTGCCTCTCGAAATAATCATATAGTCCGATAAAAAACTGGGTCATATCTTTTTTTTCCTACACGCCGTGAGCAGAATGAACGCGATGGTTCCTGCCAGTATGCTGCAACCGACTGCAAAGATAACACTTCCTATTAAATATTGCTCTATGACTGATTTTACATTTTCAAAAGAAAGTTCGTTTAAATGCAGATTGACAGGATCTCCCAGCACTTTGCAACCGGTTACGTAACTGCCGTACAGCAAAAATGGAATCATCGGAGGGATACTGATATTGGCTGCTACAATAGCTATGACTTTATTCAGTCTGAACAAATGTGCCAGAAATAACGTGATTAGCATTTGATATCCCCATACCGGAACGATCCCCATGAATACGCCGAGTGTGATGGCAGCCGTGATCCGCAGATTAGATTCGGGGGAGTGGGTGACATGATCCGAGAAAAACTGCTTGCAGTTCTTCCAAGTCAGTTTACGGAAGAAGTTTCGGGGGATGATCCAAAGGAAAGTGACGAGCACCAGTACTGTGTTCAGGATACTGATACGGGTGAAATCGCGGAACGGTCGGAAATGAGAAACTCGCTCTTCCTGTGGCGGATAATAAACATGTACCGGAATGTTTTTAACGGTAATGCCTCCCCAGGCTGCAAAGACAAGTGCTTCCAACTCAAATTCGTATTTGGCGGTGTAATACCACTTGTCCACATTCATTCGTTGGATGGGGTACAGGCGGTAGCCGGATTGAGTATCTTGCAGTTTGATACCTGTTTCGAGGGTAAACCAGAAGTTGGAAAACTTATTGGCAAATGTATTCTTTCCCGGCATGTTGTCCGAGGCGAGGTTACGGGCACCTACCAATAATGTGTCCGGTTCCTTTTCTATGGATTCGATCAATGCAGGGATATCCGAAGCGAAATGCTGTCCGTCAGAATCAATGGTGATAGCATACCGGAATCCTTGCTTTTTGGCAAAGGATAGTCCATGTCTCAAAGCTACTCCTTTTCCTTGATTGGCAGGGTGGGTGATGGTATGTAAGTTAGATTCCCGGCTAAGTATTCCGGCAGTTTCATCTGTAGACCCGTCGTTGACAACAAGGATATCGGGGGCGTAGAAACGTACACTTTCGATGACGTCCGCCAGTGTCTTTCCATTGTTGTAACTTGGGATGATAACGATGATCCCTAATTGTTTCAACTTCTCGTGCCAATAGGCTGTACTTATTTGTTCCTTCATGCTTTCGGGGTAAGTGCAGCTTTTAATTTAATGAAACATTCGTCCTTTACGGTATTTTCCTCTACAGTGCTCTCTTTCACTGTACTCTTTTTTACAGCTTCCTTCTTTACACTCCCTTCCGCTTGCAACTGAAGTGTACCTTCTTCTGTCTCTTTAAAAGTCAGTGCCACCGAAATGTGCGGTGTTTCTATAGGATTGATAGCCGAAAGAAACTTGCAGGAAGACACTTGTGTTACTTGCAATTTTTGCTGGCGAATGTCTTCTACACATTCCTTGATAAGTTGTAACAGGCAAACTCCCGGAACTACCGGATGTCCGGGGAAATGTCCCTGATAAACAGGATGCCCGGGATTCAACTTTACCTGGATAGTCCAGATCGTTGAGTCCGATGATTCGGAGGAAAGGATGGTATAGAAGTTATCAAGTAGCATATATTAAATCTCTTTAGATAGTTTGTCCAGACGGATCGTTAACCGAATCCACGGATGTTTGATTTTTATTTGTGCGGGATCGCCCGGAGTATTGCCAGTGATGTAGACCACTGACTTTCCAAAGCCTTTTCCACTGGTTCTTTTTTCAGTAGCACTGTCTTTAGTCGTTTTCACACGAATATCTTTCCCACTTAAGAACAGACGTCTGAAATCCATCTCCAGAAGTTTCAGCACCTTTTCCTTTTTCATGGGTTCAATGCAACTGTTGACAGTAAACTGATCGTTGCGAAGAGAAAAATCGAAAAGGCTTAGTCCGAAGTAGGTAGACGCTACGATCCGGATTTCGTTATCAGGCATACGGCGTACTATTAGCATACCGCTCATGTGATGTTTCATGAAATCCAGTTGGATATTGTATTTTTGCGAGCTTTCTCCTTGTGTTAGTTCGATAGCGGGGAGCACAGTACTTCCTTCCCCGCTCATCCGTGGAGAGCAGGAAGTCTGGATCTGTATCCATAAGAACAGCAGAACCATCAGACTAACGAATCGCAAACTTCGTCTCATTCTTCAGGGAGTTGAACTTTTTATTATAGAATTCGTATTCTGTATAGTTTGTGGCTGTTTCGGACAGACGGAGTTTGTGTACCGACATATCTTTCTTGTCCAGATAGATTTCTATACCGGCAATATAGGCTTGTACCGCTTTGTTGGTCGGTTTTATTTTAACCAGATAGTATCGTGCGTCTTCAAAATACTCCAGCAGGTAGTTGGACGACATTTTAGACAGGTCGCCTATCATACACGCGGTCAGCATATCCTGCATCTGTGCCATCATTTTGTTCGAACTAAGATTCATGATACTTTTCTTGCCATCCGAAACGATTTTGAGCTTACTGCCGTTTATCACGATGAGATAATCCATCGGGCGGAAATATTCCATGCAGATTTTATGGGTCTTCTGGTAGTAGAACTTCCCTTTGGAAGTAACCTTCTCATCGAATACATCGAGATATTTCACTTGGGTGAAATCGCTTTCGATGGACTCTACGGTTTGCGCCTCCTTTGCCAGGCGGCTTTCAAACTCTGTCTTTTGCGCCATCTTTTTCATGCCCTGGGCATGGGTAGAGGCTATTGACAAGAAGAAAAGCGATAAATATATTAATAAAGTTCTCATACCTTTTTTTATTTTATGCCAATAGTTTGTCCGGACGGACAACGGTATATCCTTGTTCTTTCAGCAAATCCAAGATTTGTTTCACTAGCTGGTCGCTGTCCGGCATCCGGTCGTGCAACAGAATAATGGCTCCCGGTTCAAGACGTTTCCGAATCCTGGCAAGGACTTTATCCGGTGCTTGTTGTGTATCCAGTGTACGGATGCTCCATCCTATAGGGGTATATCCTAACTGTCGAACGGCTTTCGCAATCGTTGGATTAGTGACACCGAACGGCGGACGAAACAAACTAACCGGCTGCGAAGTTACTCGTTCTAGTTCACACTGACAAGTTTGCAAGTCTTTTTTCATCTTGGAGAGCCCGTATAGCGGGAATAAACCGGAATGGGTATGCGAATGATTTCCAATCAGATGACCTTCTGCCACCATTTTTTGCAAGATTGCTTCATTCCCTTTTACCTTATGACCGATACAGAAGAAACAGGCGGTTACCTGATATTCTTTTAGTACCTGAAGAACTTTGGGAGTCTGTAGGGAGTCGGGGCCGTCATCAAAAGTCAGGGCGACAATCTTTTCCGCAGTATGCTTTTTGCAAAATGACCGGAGGTAAATTCCCGATTGAATGCTATAAGAGGCATAAACGAGAAAAGACAGGAGCAAGAGCAAGCAAAGAAGGAGGCAAACGATTATCATACGCTTTTCCGGATTAGAATCAATGAATGATTGATGGAGTGGTGATGATTATAAATCAATATATGGGTCGAGGTAGTGCAGTTGGCCGATTCGTTCACTGCTTTCCATACCGCATACGATGTTGCGGTAGGATATTCACCACATTCATTCTTAAAACTAAGATGAACACTTTCCGGGAAAAGGTTTGTTTCAAGCTCTTCATAAATAGAGTTGCCATTGTCAACAGTTTGCTCGTGAGAGTCATCTTGATTGTGTGGCTTCTTGTTTTTCCCGGTAATCAACCACTGAATATCCTGACATTCTAAACCATTTCGTTGCAAAAAACGGATGATTCGGGAGCTGATTTCTTCTGTAGTCTGTTTCCTGATGAAAGTTTCGATTCCCTGTATTTCAGCCAACGGATGCTCTCCGGCTTCCCGACTTAACAGAAAGAATTGAGCACCTTCTCCGGCTGCTATCCCTTTCAGCATTCCCAGCCGTTGCTGAATCGTGTAACAGGTTTCTGTCATTTCATCGATGGCTCCCACAAGTATATTCTCGCTTCCTTCTTCTATTTTCATCATAGCGTCCAATAAAGCACTTTCAAAACTAAGTCCACGGTGGACATAAGTCATGTTGTAGGCATGTATTTGATGAATCAGAGCTATTTGTGCACCGATTGTATTGAATGTCGACTGGATAAAAGGAGTAGGATTCAGCATCCGCTCTTCATTATCCAATAGGTTGTTCAGGAATTTTTCCGTATCTGTCAAGCAGCCCAATCCTGTTGCTGTGATGATTCCTTGTATCTTTTCAGGAGATAGTTCACCCATACATTCCAATCCGCAAGCCACCCCCATTTTTACGATACGGCTCATGCGTCTGCGCAAGGTCGCATTGGTGATAATATCCTTATAATCGGGTTCGCAAGCCTGAAGATAAGGGCGATTATTTCCTGGTGAATGATCCTTTGGCGGATGAATGGAAGCGATGCGTTGAATATAAACTGGCTGCATAGGCTTAAATACTTAAAGGTGCGTTTATGCTGGAAAATTCGTTGCGGAAAAGAGGAGCGATGAATCGTTTCCTCCGAAACCGAAAGAGTTGGATAACACATGTCGGATGGGGATTCCTTCTTGAAAAGAGGTTTCCGGTATCAGTCCTGTTTCCGGCATCGCATCCGTAAAGTTCAGGTTGGGATAAATCAGCCCTTTATCTATTGAAAGAACGGAGTAAACAGCTTCAATTCCTTCGGAAGCTCCTAAGGTATGTCCGATAAAAGCTTTTACCGAACTAAATGGCGGAACGTGTTCTCCAAAGATTCTTCGGAGCGCCATGCCTTCTGACGCATCATTGCCGGGAGTACCTGTTCCATGTACATTGATATAATCGATTTCTTTGGGAGAAATGCCATTGGAGGCGATAGCTTCACTCATTGACAGAAAGGCACCGTCCCCTTCAGGAGAACTTCCTGTTTGATGATAAGCCTCATTCGTATTGGCGTAACCGCTAAGTTCGCAATAAGGAGTTCTTTGGAGTGAACTTTCCGATTGAAGCACTAAGTAACCGGCACCTTCTCCTAGATTTAATCCGGTACGTGAGCGGTCAAAAGGACGGCAATGTGTTTTGTCCAAAATCATCAGGGAGTTGAATCCATTGAGCGTAAACCGGCAAAGTGCATCCGTACCTCCCACGATAGCGGCATCCAGTAGCCCGTGTTTAATCATTCTTGCTCCCAGCATGATGGCATTGGCTGCTGATGAGCAGGCTGTACTGATGGTGGTTATAAAATCATTGATACCCAAATACGAAGCAATCAATTCTGTACTGGCTCCGCAGTCGTGTGAAATTACTTCCCGTAATCGTCCCTGTCCCGGGTTTTTCTTGAAAGATTCATAGAAGTGCTCACTCAAATCCATGCCGCCAACGGAAGTGGCGGAAATAAAACCGATACGTAATGGTGGTGTGAGTCCCGCATCTTTCATTGCTTCTTTGGCTGCTATCATTCCCAACAAGGCCGTACGTGATACAGTGCGTTGCGGAGGTAAAGAGATCAGTTGCTTTAGTTCCTCATTGCTACGTTTCACTTCGGATACGGGCACATCGAGAGCAGTCGGAAAAAGAGTTACTTTTCCGATGCCATGCTTTCTTTGTCTCAACGCTTCTATATTTTCGGAAACTCCGATACCGATGCCCGAAACAACTCCCAATCCGGTGACGTATATCTTCATCGGTTAAGCTTTGCGATTAGCAATGATGTAGTCTGCCAGTGTACGTACCGAGTAGAAGATTTGTTTTCCTTCACTGGGGTTCTCTATCTTTATACCGTATTCGCATTCCAGAATCAGGATGATTTCGAGTGCGTCAATGGAGTCAAGGCCAAGACCTTCGTCGCCAAACAGAGGGGCTTCATTGTCAATATCTTCCGGAGTGATTTCTTCAAGGTTCAACTCTTCGATTAGTTTCCCTTTCACTTCGTCCATCAGTTCTCTTTTGGTTTGATCTAAATTATCCATAAATCGTTGATATATTATTAAGTTGTTTAAATTCTGCTTGATAATGTCCGTCCAGTAGTTCGCACCAGCCTATGATACAGGTGCGTAACTTACCTTTTGCCATCACAATCCTTGCATAATCCTCTAATGAGGCAGCATCTGATTGCCGACGGACAAAGAATGTATTCTCTCCCTGAATCTTGTGCCGGATACAGATTTCTCCCAATACTACATTGGGGAGAGTGTAGACAAACACGGCAGGACTGGCTGCTTTGTCCCCTTCTTTACTGATGATTGCCTGATGTTTGCAGTCCGTATCCAGAGAGGAAGAAGCATTGGCAAGAATGATTCCAATCTCTTTCGGATGGTAGTTTGTATCTTTCAGTAAATATTCGGCAGCTACATATCCCAGCTTACAGAGGTTGTCCATCTTATAGAACTTCATATTGTTTTCTCCCAGATGCTTGTATGCTTCCCGGATGAACGGTGCAAAGTCAGTTTCCGAAGAGCTGAATACAGTTGTTCCTTTACTTTCTACTGCTCCTGGCCTGATTGTGACCATGTTGCCCGATTCCACCACTGCTTTGCAAACTGACGGAGCACTCGCTTTGTCGGTTGCCTGCAAGTTTACTTTCTGTTTCAGGTGAGCATCGGGGAGGGATAATACCAGTGCGGCATTACAGCCTCCGAAACCGGAAGCGGTTTTGATGCAGCATTTCATCGGCATCGGCTGATGAGTGGTATAGACAGTGATAGGCATGGGAACACCGAGTGTTTCATACCCTAAAGTTCCGTAGTATCTTCCTTCTTTTAGTTGCTCTATGCAAAGTAGGGTTTCGATAATGCCCGAAGCTCCTAATGTATGACCGAAATAGGGCTTGAGGCTATTCACCGGAACTGCAGCTAATCCCGCCAGATGTATGGCTTTGGATTCCATTTCATCATTGTAAACCGTAGCTGTTCCGTGTGCATTGATAAAGCTAATGTCTTCGGGGAGTGCTCCGGCTTCTTCCATTGCCTGATTAATGGCTAGAGCTAAACCGTCCCCTGTTCGGGAAGGACCGGATATATGGTTGGCGTCATTGCTGATTGCTCCTCCGGAGAGAATAATATGATTCGCGTTTCCTTGAGTTTCTAAAAGAACAGCTCCACAGGCTTCGCCCAGACTTAATCCATCCCGTTGTATATCGTATGGTCGGCAAGGGTGTGCACTGACAGATCGAAACGATAGAAAGCCGCTGGTAATGAAATGAGAAAGAATATCCCCACCTGCTACAATCACTCGTTTGTAACGTCCTGATTCTATCCATCTCTTAGCGACGATTAGTGCCGAGACTCCTGATATACAAGCATTGGAGATGACCTCTACCTGATTTGTCGCTCCAAAGAAATCTCCGATTCGTTCCGCCATTTTCCAAAGAAAAACCGGACTGTCAGCAGGTAATTCACTCAATAAATCTATATTTCCTTTAGTGGTAGATAATAACAAGGTACAATCCGGCTCCCGCAAGTCGGCTCCCGATTGAGAAATAACCTCTTGGATAGCCAGTATGAATAATTGCTCCATTCGGGTATAATCCGTAATCTGCATCAGCTTCGCCCGTTTTTCCAGTTCCACAGAATCAATCATTCCCGCCAATAGGGGATGATCGGAAATTAGGCCGGCTTCTTGCATACGGATTCCGCTTCGGTAGTTATGGATGGCTTCCAGGTTTTCCGGGATGCCGAAACCTAACGAACTAATCAGCGTATGGGCTGTGATGTATATATTTAAAGGATATTCCATTTCTTTTTCCATTCCAGATAAAACGGAGGATTCATAAGCTCCAATTCTTTATTCAGGTTCAGGAACACTTGTATGGTGCTTCCGGTAGCTACTATACTCTGGTCGGTAGCCCGGTAGATAATGTACTCAAATTTTATCTTGGCTGCCTCACAGGCAATATAGCGCGTTTCGACAATCGCTTCTTCACCAAAAGATAGTGATTGTTTGAACTGACAGGTTAAATCCACGATAGGAACCATGTATCCCTCCCGGTAAATACTCATATAATCCAAACCATACTGTTTGCCAAAAGCTTCTCTTCCATCTTCAAAGTAGCGCACATACTCGCCATGCCATACAATCTGCATGGAGTCTATTTCGCTGAACCGCACTCTGAAGGTAGTCCGGTTAGTCAAAGCTGCAACCTGTTGATTCGTTTTCCGTTTCATTCTTTTTTTATAAATATTTTCATCCTGCATTCAGCTATCAGCTTGTCTTCCACTTTCACTTGTGCAGAAATCAATGTAATGTCGAATACCTCCTGTACAACGGTAATCTCCGTAAATAGTTTCATCCCGTTCTTTGGCAAATCGTAGATTTTAAGTTTGTCTACCGAGCCGATAAACCCTAACGGTACTTTTTCACCCTGCCGGGTATAAAGAAATCCGATACGTGCCGCTGCTGATTGAGCGATGTGTTCAATAATTCCTGCCTCTTGCAGTTTTCCGGTTTCGTAGAAAATATTATCAGCAGTAACAGTCAGTCCGGAATAAGAATGATTCTTTTCGATACCAAAGAAACTGTCCACCATCACGATGGGCGGACGCTGTGGAATCAAATTGAGTATTCCTTCTCCTTGTATGATAACTTCCCTGTTGTTCATTTCAATCTGCATTGTACAATGCTGTGTCCCATTCCTAAATGGTCATCTATCTTTTCAACTTCCAATCCCGCTGCTTTGATGCACCGTTCCATATCATCCGAATGATACATTTTGCTGTTACCATTTGCCATGGCTGTGAAATAAAGACTGATTTGTGTCAGGCAATAAGCGGCTGTGTCAAACTTTTGCCGGTTCCAGAAAGTTTCCATGATATAGAGGCGACTCTCCCCACTCATAGAACGGGCTGCACGGGTCAGTATGCTGGTTACTTCTTCTTCCGAGAAACAATCAAGGAACTGGCTCATCCAGATAGCATCGAACCCTGTCGGGAAAGGTACTTCGGGATCGAGCAGATTGGCGCCATACCCGTGAATACGCATTGCTCCGGGTAGGTCTTTAGTTTGTTGACGCATCATCTCCAATTGTTGCGGAAGGTCCATAATAGTTACTTCCACTGCATCGTCATAGCTTACGCATTTGGTCGCCCATCGACCGGTATTACCTCCCACATCCAGTAAAGTCTTGGGATGACGGGCGAAAACAATTGCCAAAGCTTCGTCAAACGAGCAATCCGAGTAATAATGATCGAAACCGAACCAGCTCTTTTGTACCTGTGAGGGCAAGCTTGACAGCCCTTCATAGATAGTGCTCCATTCGCCGAATACTTTCAGCCCTCCGGGACGTCCGTTGGTGAGAGCCTCTTCGAGATGGAACATTCCCAGATAGTTGACATCGTGGTTGAAATCCATATTGACACGTACCATCCTGTCGTTGAGCAGGAACCATCCGGCTTTGGCAAGGCGGTAAAGGTTTTCGTGCCGCAATACGGTACCGATCGTTAATGAGGCTTCCAGCAAAACTTGTGTTGCATAAGAAGACAGGCCACAAGCCTTGCTGATTTCTTCTTGTGTCATGCCTGCACGTTCGTCGGCTAGTAACTGGAAAATACCGAATTTGAGCATAAGGCGTGATACCTGAAACACGATGGGCCCGAAAGCTATTTCTTGTGCCAGGCGTTGTGCCTCTACCGCGGTCAACGGTTCCTTATCATATTGATTCTGTTGCATCTTTATTTTGTTATATCTTTATTTCAATCCTTTGGAGGGCGAACCGTCACTCGTGGTTTTCCAGAATGAGTAATAGTTGAACCATTGTTCCGGATGGCGTTTCAGTATTTGGTCCAAAGCGGCCGTATATTGTTCGAGCAGAGCGATCTCTGCTTTCTTTTCTTTGGTTCGTATGACTGGTTCCGTCCTTATAAAATGAAAACGGTAGGTTCTGCCCGGCTCTCTCATGGCAAAGTAGAATACCACCGGAACTTTCATTCGCGAACCAAGCAAGAAAGGACCGGCAGGGAAAGGAGCTTTCTGTCCCAGGAGTGTTCCTGTCAGCAGTTTCTCTTTATTCAGATAACGGTCGCCCTGGAAGCATACATATTCTTTCTTGTTTAACGCCTCGGTAATACGGAAAACGTGTGTCAGGTTATCTTCGTTGACGGGGATAATCTTAAAATCCTTGTCCTGACCATTTTTCTCCAATATCTCTTTGATTCTACGATGTTCGGCATCATACATCACGATATTGATTTTCTTTCCGTAATCGTCGAAGAAAGGAACGCCTATTTCCCAGTTTCCCACATGGGCACCAATCATAATTACTCCCTGTTCGCTGTTCAGCAATTGCAGAAATTCCGGATACCGTTCGAACTCAAACCGGTATTGATCGACTTTTCCGTTACCAATAGCTACTTTGTCAATCAGGATTTGCCCTAACCGGTAATAGTTGCGCAGCAACATACCCAAAGAGCGTATTCGGTTGTATTTCAGAATGTGGCGGGCATAAAACCAGGTGCTTTTGGTGGCTTTCGGAGCAAACGGTATGAAGTACAATACTACCAGACTTAGAAATATATAAGCGGCAGTAATGCCCAGATACTTAATCAGGTAAATAAAGAATAAGTATCCGAATGTTCCTCCCCGGGTTTTGCCTTTCCACGTCGACATATTTACTTGGCTTCCTGCATACGGGTGATAACGAGATCGTAGAAGTCCTGGAAGGTTTTGATACCCGCAAAATCTTGTCCGGTTACGTTGAAACCGAAGTTCTTTTCTACCAGTACCACCATATCGACCAAGTCCAGGCTGTCCAGTTCAAGAGTTTCCATTAACGGTGCATCCGGCTGGATAACGTCGATGTCTACTTCAAACTCTTCTGCCAGAGTGGTTCTTATTTTCTCGATGATTTCTTCGTTTGTCATATATCTGTTTTCTTTAGTAAATTATGGATTGATTTTGCGTATGATTAGCGTGGAATTGGTTCCTCCGAATCCGAATGAGTTGGAAAGGAACGTATCAAATTCCAGGTTTACCCGTTGGGTAGGTATATTTAATTGTGCAGAGGCCTCGTCCGGTTCCTCGAAATTGAGGTTGGGAGCGATGAAACCGTTGTTCATCATGAGGGTGGAATAAATCACTTCACTGGCACCGGCCATCCACATTTCATGTCCTGTCATAGACTTCGTGGAAGTCACATACGGGTGATGCCCTTCAAATACTTCCGCAATGGCTTTCGCCTCGTTCAAGTCACCTACCGGAGTTGAGGTGGCGTGTGCATTGATATAACTGATCTGTTCGAGTGCAATCCCTGCATCTTTGATAGCCATTTGAAGAGAACGTTTCGGGCCGTCCACATTAGGCACGGAGATGTGATCTCCATTGGATGAAAAACCGTAACCGATGACTTCGGCCAGAATGGGAGCTCCCCTTTTTACAGCCGATTCATAACTCTCTAATACCAGACTGGCGGCTCCTCCACTCGGAATCAGTCCGTCACGTCGTTTATCAAAAGGTTTCGAGGCTTTCTCGGGGGCTGCTTCCTGGGTGGAAAATGCGCTTAGTCCGTCGAAACTTCCTACTGCATAAGGATTGACTTCTTGTGCGCCACCGCAAAGAATACAATCCTGTAATCCCGATTTTATAAGCAGGTAACCCATACCAATAGCGTGAGAACCGCTTGCACAGGCTCCGGCAATGGTGAAGTTGACCCCTCTTAGTTTGAAAATAACTGACAGGTTCATTGTCACGGTGGAATTCATCGACTGGAAAATAGAACCGGAACCTACCAGTGCAGTGTTTTTCTTTTCACGAATGATGTCCACTGCATTAATAACAGGAGCGGCACTACTATCATTGCCATACAAAATACCCACTTCATTGGCTTCGAGAAAATCCTCATTAATACCGGCATTACGGAAAGCTTCTAATGTAGCGAGATAAGCATATTCTCCCTGCTCCGGTAGACAGAGACGTTTACGGCGGTCCAACAACTTCTTCAAGTCGGGACGTTCCAATATCCCCGTTAATGCAGAAAAGTAACCCAATTCTTTCCGTACCGGGTCTATGCCAATTCCCGATTTCCCATTATATAGTGAGTCTTTTACTTCATCCAGATTCTTGCCGATGCAAGAGTAAATCCCCATTCCCGTGATAACAACTCTTTTCATTATTTTGTCTATTCTATGCTTTTATTTTAAGTATATAGTCCTCCGTTGATGGAAATCACTTCTCCTGTGATGTAGGATGAGGCTGGAGATGCCAGGAAACCGACCAGGTCGGCAACCTCTTCCGGAGTGCCGAAACGTCCCGCGGGAATATGTTTCTTCCATTCGTTCTCATCAATTCCTTCCGTCATATCCGTACGGATGAATCCCGGAGCTACTGCATTGACTGTTACTTTCTTCTTGGCAACTTCCTGTGCCAGTGCTTTGGTAGCAGCTATTACGCCACCTTTGGCTGCGGAGTAATTGGCTTGGCCGGGCATTCCCTGAATGCCCGACAATGACACGATATTTACGATACGTCCATAACGTTTGACCAGCATATTCTTCAATAAAGGCTGTGTCACGTTGAAGAATCCGTTCAGGCTGATATCGAGCACTTTGCTCCATTCTTCTCCTGTCATCCAGAGCATCAGGTTGTCTTTGCGGATACCTGCATTGTTTATCAGTACCTCGATATATTCGTCAGGGTGTTGGGAAGCCCAGTTGCCCAAAGCAAGGGTGATAGCGGCAGGGTCGGTCACATCGAACTTCATCAACTCGCCATTACTTCCTTTTTCCTGTACTAACTGCAACGTTTTCTCCGCTTCTGCGTCGTTATTCTGATAATTTATCAGTATAAAGTAGCCCATTTCCGCCAGTTTACAACTGACAGCACGGCCGATACCTCGGCTTCCTCCGGTTACTAATGCATATTTCATTTTATTTATCTTCTTTTTTGAGATAGTCTATCATCATTTCTATCTCTTTATATTTAGGTGTGTCATTGGTAAATACAGGGAAGAAACTGCGTATTTCTTCATAAACCTGCCTGCTTTTGGAACTTAGGCGATCCTGTATTTTCAGGTAGTCGATAGCTTGTGCCATTCCCATGAACTGGATAGCCATCACCTGATAAGAATTCTCAATGACTGTTTTTGCTAATAGAGCCGAGTTGGTTCCCATGCTGACAATATCCTGATTATCATTGTTGTTGGGGATACTGTGTACATACATCGGATTTGATAATGTCTGACACTCCGCTGTGGTGGAGGTTGCAGTGAATTGCGAAGCCTGTAAACCATAGTTCAATCCAAGCACTCCCAAATTTACAAACGGAGGCAGGATGCCATTGATACGGTCGTGGAACAGATAGTTAATCTGTCTTTCGCAAAGCATAGTCAGCTTGGTCACGGCAATTTTCAACTTGTCCATTTCGAAAGAAATGTAATCTCCGTGGAAGTTGCCGCCATGATAAATATTTTGTGTATCCGGATCGACAATCGGATTGTCACAGGCGGAATTTATTTCGTTTATTAATACTTCTTCCGCATTCTCCAGTTCATCGTAAATAGGACCGAGTATTTGCGGAACACATCGCAAGGAATAATAGGGCTGTACTTTGTGTTCGAAGATTTTCTCTTTATGCACCTGGTTGTATAGCTCGTTCTCTCTTTGAAGCACGCATTTACTGCCTGCCACCCATTCTCTCATCATAGCAGCTATCTCTTGTTGACCTTTATGATGCTTGGCCTCGTTTAATGCCTGTGCCATAAAATCATCATAAGAGGCGGCAATCTCATTCATCATTACAGAGGCAGCCACCGACCAACGGAGTAGTTTTTTTGCATAAATCAGATTGACAATACCGATGCCTGTCATTACAGAAGTACCGTTTGTAACGGATAAACCTTCACGAATACGCATGGAAAAAGGTTTCAGGCCGTTTTCCTGAAGCACCGTAGCTGCGTTACACAATTTACCCTGATAAAAAACTTCCCCTTCCCCTATTAACGTCAGGGCGATATGGGCCAGTTGTACGAGATCGCCGCTGGCACCTACACTTCCGTGTTCGGGTATGAACGGATAAATTCCGCGGTTGATAAATTCACAGAGGAGAGAAACCAGTTCCAGATGCACTCCTGACTTCCCTTGTAGAAAAGTGTACAAACGGGCAATCATAGCTGCTTTTACATAAAGTTCGGGAAGCGGTTTGCCGGCACCGGTGGAATGGCTTCGGATGATATTATACTGAAGGTCGATCAATGACTGATCTTCTATTCTGTATTGTGCCATTGGGCCGAACCCCGTATTGATACCATAAATAATCTTATCGCTGGAAAAGGATTGCAGAAAATCGAAGCTTTCCTCTACTTTTCGAATACATTCTTCAGAGAGTTCCAGCTTCTCATTATCAAACAATACTTTATGAAGGGTATCTAAATTTATACTTTTGTCAGCTATCATTTTCTGTACTAGATATTTTATGCCTTAATAATAAGGTGCAAAAATAGGCAATTTCTGTTATATAGCGGACATGAATCAGGATAAAACTTTTTCTGGGGAATTGGTTTTGCTTGTTTTGTTTCTCATTCGTGGGAGATTTGTTCCCCGGTGCCGCTCGATGCCTTCATTGGTGCCGGAGGGTGTCTTCATCGGTGGGGAGAAAAATCAATCTATGCTTTTTGCAAATCCCGTCCTTCATACTTGCAGATCGCTTCTATCCATTCCTTGGTCAGTGGCATGGACTCATGTCTTTCAAGATCGAAAGTAACCATGATGGACTTGCAAACACATTTCACCTCATTGGTTTTCGTATCAATGACTTGTTGAACCAGATGAAAGCTTTTGGTACCTATCTTAGAGACGGCGGTTTGTACAGCGATGTGGTCCGATGCGAAAATTTGCTTAACGAAATTCGCTTCAATATGAACAACGACAATGCCAATCTTTTCCCAATCTACTCCCGGACATACCGAACCGAAGTATTCAGTCTTTCCCAAGTCGTAAAAGGAGAAGTAAACTGTGTTGTTGACGTGACCAAATTTGTCTACATCATTGAATCGCAATTGGATAGGTAATGTGTGATGAAATACGATTTCTTCCATTGTTTTCTCTTAAACGTTTTAAATTCGACACAAAAATAGCACTTTTGCTTTCTTGCTTGAAATTGGGGCAAAGATAGATATTTCTGATGATTCTGTTCTCGGAGACGGGGGAGAAATTAGTTAATAATCGTTTAAACTGGAGTTTTGGAACGTTTATTCTGACTTCTGATATGTGGAAACAATCAGAAGGATGGAAAGGAACTTTTAAATACGGATTATTCTTAACTTATTATCTTGTGGAATATGTCCACATTTCTGTGGAATTTTTGCACAGGATCGTGCTTGAAACTTAATCTGGTTATTAATGCTTTTTTTCTTTATTGCAAATTGTTTATGTATTTGAAAATTAGTGATATAATCTCTTTTGTTAAACTTGATAAGTCTCGTTGTATCAGTCTTTTGTTATGCTTTTGGCACATAAATTGCCCAATATTGATGGTAATCTATCCTAATAACTATTCTAATTTTAGAACAATAATGGAAGTAATAATGAAAAACAAATGGCTATTATGCATTCTTTTAATGCTGTTTCTGCCTTTCGGATTATTCGCGCAGGTTGCTCCTCCTCTTGAAAAACAGAAGACAGAAACACAGGAAGCCCCGGAAAATAACAATGAAGTTACGACAAACAGCGATACTACTACCGACGGGGATGCTGGAAAGACAATCAAAGGAGTGATTAACGACGAACAGGGAGAGACAATCATTGGTGCTTCCGTCATTATCAAAGGTGAAGATACCGGAACTACCAGTGATATGGATGGTAGGTTTACTCTCGAAGCTCCGGAAGGAGCGATTTTAGTGATCTCTTATATCGGCTATCATACGCAGGAAGTGAAAGTCAGAAAGAGATCTCTTCTTCGTGTTGTGTTGAAAGAAGACAATCAGTTATTGGATGAAGTGGTAGTGGTAGGATACGGAACCGTCAAAAAGAGTGACCTTACGGGTGCTGTGTCCGGTGTATCCAACAGACAATACAAAAATCAACCTGTACAACGGGTTGAAAATATACTCCAGGGTCGTACTCCCGGTGTAGAAGTCACTGCTACGAGTGGTATGCCCGGAGCAAGTATGAAGGTGCGCGTTCGTGGAACTACCTCTATTAATAAAAGCAGTGATCCTTTATATGTGATTGACGGTATCATCTCTTCCAGTGGCTTGGACGGTATTAACCCTTCTGATATCCAGTCGATGGAAATATTGAAAGACGCTTCCTCCACTGCCATTTACGGTTCCCGTGGTTCGAATGGCGTTATCCTGATAACCACCAAACAGGGTAGTGAGGGAAAAGCACAGGTAACGTTCGATGCATCGGTAGGGCTTTCGACTGTCAGAAAACAGTATGACCTGCTGAACGCTTACGAATATGCAACTGCACTGAATGACATTCGCGGATCGTCTACTATCTCTGCCGAAGATCTTGAGGCTTATAAAAATGGAACGAAAGGAATTAACTGGACTGATCTTCTGACTCGTACAGGTATCACCCAGGATTATCGGCTTGCCATATCCGGAGGAAATGAAAAAGTGAAATACCTTATTTCGGGAAATGTGCTTGATCAGGAAGCCATCACGATCATGTCCGATTATAAACGCTATGGAATTCGGGCAAACATCGACTCGGAAGTGAAACCCTGGTTGACAATCTCTGCAAAATTAAACGCATCCAGTCTTCACAAACACAATGAAGGTGGGGCGAACTGGTTGCATGTCACTAACTTTTCGCCTACCATGGAGCTGAAAGATCCCGAAACCGGCGTGTACAATACAGACCCGTATAATATGATCGGTTCCAGCCCTTACGGTGAAATGATAGTGAACAATAGCGATAGCTATAGCTATAATTTAAACGCCAACCTGACATTGCTGTTTAAGATCATGAAAGGACTGACGCTTTCCGTTCAGGGAGGTTATGACTACGATAATAGTCCTTCTTATTCTTTCCGGTCGAAACTGGATTCACCGGGTGC
>OCSG01000799.1_pt1 | contig 24003 bp, 17 predicted proteins | sample 1538831 | NCBI WGS metagenome assembly OCSG01 (sample SAMN04571729, study PRJEB22368) | human gut metagenome | biome: human gut; material: stool | host: Homo sapiens | place: Luxembourg | collected 2012-09-20 | reverse complement strand
ACGAAGCGGGGCCATCCGCCAGCCATAGTAGCCTGAAAGCTGGTCCACCGGACGGAAGGCAGCTTCACGCGGAACCGTCAGCCTTACGAAACTGCGATTCTCATCATTGTGGATGCGATACTCGGCAATCACCTTGTCACCCACATCAAGCATCTCACCTTCAGCAAGTTCCACCTTTTCAACCTTGCCTGAGTCAGAAGCCGATTCACGGAAGAAACGCCTCTGGAGAGTAAATCCGTTGCCGGATGCGGCAATCTCCGCGAAAGGCTTGGTATAAGTCTTCGTCAACACGACCACGCTCGTAGACTTGATCTCGGCACTGCCGTTCATCACGGAATTGACGGCATCCACGAATGCAGGTTCGGCATCCCAATGCTGGGTTTCCTTCTGGAGCATAAGCCACAGACGGATGCCGTCAGCGATATGAGGCGCATAATCCGTAAGCAAATCGCAAAGCATCGAATGCGCATAAGCCTCGCTCTCAAGCAATCCACGGAAAGGCATCACCGCATTAGGATAATACATGCCGCCGTCCTTGTGCTCCACTGCATATTCCATAAGCGAAACCACATCCGCTTCCAATGACTTCGTCAGTTTCTTGTCAATGTTGAAGCAGCCAAGCCCCCACGCCTTAGCAAGACGGCAGCCTTCATCAGAAGCCGCAAGAGCACGTAAAGTCATGATTCTGCGCGCCTTGCCGAGAATATATCCATTCATGCCACGCACCTTCTTCGGTACGAGATATTCCTTCGCATCCTTCCGGAAAGCATCCAATCTCTTGCCGGCAAAAGTTCCTGTCAACTGCTTCACTTCGAAAGGAACAGAAGCAAACATTGACCTGACATACATATACTGTTCATCAGAAATGGCACCACACCAGAGCGGGCAGAGCGCCGGAGTGCTGAAATGGCTCTTGTCGAGATAACGGACAGCCGAACGGAGCACCGCATCCACATCAGCACATAAGGCCGCATCTGCGGAAACCGGCGCAGAAGCATCCAGATAGCCGGCTGATATCATCTTCGAGAACCGTTCCAGAAGCGTCGCCGTGATGACAGGAGATGACTTCATTCCCTCGAACCAGGCAAAGCCACCATCTGCATTGTGACAAGCGAATACTTTTGCAAATAGTTCACTGTCAGGCATTTCAGCTTCAACATCAGAAGGCATGCGTGAAAGAGCGCGCAACTGTGCAGCAACTCCGCGGACATACATTGCCTCCGAAAGCGAAAGCACGTCCTTGCCTGCAGGATCCACTTTGGAAGGAATCGCATCGCGAATCATGTCAATGATACTGATTACCTCAGCATCAGCATCACCCCCCGCGACATTCACGAACATGCCACGCAGCTGCGCCGTCAGGGAATCCTTATCCATACCGGCATGGAGAACAGCGGAATGCGATTCCGTAAGTGCTTGGACAGCAGGATATACAGGAACATTGACAAACATTCCGTCAGAGTATTTCACGCCAGCCGTTTCATCAGCCTTGAACACAAGTTTGAAGCCGAAGTCGGCAGGCAATGCCGCACCAGCGAGAAGTTCAGCGACATTGACATCGAACATTGACTTGACGGTCTCCCCTCCCGGAACGGTCACCTTACGCTTCGTCACCGAAAGCGGCTTGGCATCGGCAGCCTCCAACGCCTTGTAATCCTTCCCGGCATAAACGGACAGGGCCAATGTTCCCGAGACATTGTGCTCCACAACGGAAGAAACCGACGCCGCAAGTCGATATTTGTCGCCATAATACAGGCACAACGGCTCTACCACATTGACTTTCAACGGTATAGTCACCATCATCTCACGACGGAGAGCGGCATTGTGCATCTTCCTGTCATGCGCATAAAGTGAAACGACGTATGTGGAAAGTTTGTCGGAAGTGCTGAACGAAAATGAGATGTTCCCATCCTTGTCGGAGCGCAGGAAAGGCTTGAATGCCAATACATTGACAAACCGTTCACGAATCGGCACGGAAATGTCGGCACCGGCATCGGCTATTGCTGCATTTTCGTTGCAAACCACCTCAGATTCCTCCAGGCAATCCATCGCGACCGAACGGGTAGCCATCGCATAGCTGAAGCTCTTGTCGGAACGGCGTCCATACCCGACGAAATAATCACCCCTCACAAAACCCGGTGCCGCAGAAACGCTCACCGGAGCCGCATGAAATTCGTTCCTCCGGAAAACATCCCAGACATTCGGGGCAATGATTTCCGTACTCTTGTCAAACACGGCAGCAAGACATTCCACATCAGGCAAAGTCTTGATATTGAACGTATAAGCTGATGCCGGACATGCCTTGTCCTCGAATGTTGCAAATTCCAGAGGCAGGCTGAACAAATCACGTTTCCTGTGGAATTCATAGTTTTCCGAAACCATTCCGGATTTCTTGAAATAGAATACCTGAACAGAAATCGCGTCAGGATATGTGTCCTTATAGTCGAAAGAAAGACGTGTCAGGGAACCTGATTCACCGCGTTTGCCGGACAGCGTTACAAGCTTGGTTTCCAGCAACTTGGCATTCGTACCGAAGACTTCCGCCAATGCCCATACAGGGGCGCCGTCAGCAGTTCCGAAAAGCAGTTCCGCATGTTCACCTGCATTGACCTCATCCTTAACCGGAACAATCACATCCTTCACCGGAGCATCCAGAACGCTGTCGGTATCACGCAAAAGAAGGATTTTCAATGTCGTCGTATCCGAATATTCACGCCCCGAGCCGCTGGTCACAGCCGCAGACGCCTTCAGTTCATAAAGGCCGGAGCGCAGGTTTCTCATGTCAATGTTTTCCAATGTGCCGGACTGGGCCGACGACTCCTTCATCACCTTACCAGCCTCATTACTAAGCATATAAGCAATCCTGACAGGAACAGGCTCACCTTCTCTTGACTCCACGGAAAGTTTCACGGCAGCGACATCGGACATCAGAATCGAAGGAGCGTCTACATAGAACCGCCCTTCCAGCTCATTCACTGAACGAACTCTTCCATTCGACTCATTGGTCAGCTCCGCATTGACCTCAAGCCCTCCGGTCACCCACATTGATTTGTTGTATTCGTGAGTCTCGCCTGTCGCATCGGTAATCTTTACAGCCACATTGTAGTGATACCAGTTAAATTTGTCGTCAGCACGGAATTTCACCGAGAAAGTGCCGTCAGCAGCAATTTCCAATGCTCCGGAGGCAATGAGCTTGTCATAACTCGTCACTTCATAGACAGCATTGTCCGATGAAACGGCATGCCCCGTGAAACTGGTAATCTTTCCGGCCGCAACAATCTCATCACCAGGAAAATACAATTTAGCTGTCTTATCGAAGGCGACATCGAAAGTAGGCAGCACGAACTCATCCACACGGAAAGATTTCGTAAAGGCGCCACCGAGTTTGTCCGATTCCGCGATTACAGTAATTTGATACCAACCGTTCCTGCCGTCTGAAGGAAGAGCGAATTGTCCGGCAATGGAGCCGAAGTCATTGGTCGAAAGAGTACGTGAATCAATCTTCTTGCCCTCGGCATTGAACAAAGAAACATTATATTTCTCGTCGGCAGGAGCGGTCTCCGCAAAGTTCACGTAATCTGTCTTATATATAACCGCCTTGAAATCAACGGTATCTCCCGGATTGTACGCCCCGCGGTCAATATAAATATTGCAGCATTGCGTCTTCTTTTCAGATGCCGTCCAGTCATCCACTCGTGAATTTCCCCAGATGGAGACATCGCAGCTTTCATGAAGATACCCATTTTCATCGGTAAATCTGCACACCAACGTATAACGTGAAGGGACGTCCATCTGCTTCGCAATCTCCGCAGGAAGAGGCGTAAACCCATTGAAATTCAAATCTTTATATACAGATACAGTCTTGCCTGATTTCCGGAGTTCAATATCGGCTTTCCGTATCGGTTCTCCGGTTTCATAGTCAGCCGCATAAACGCAGATGCCCCGGTTTTCCGTTCGGGCCGCAAAAGAAATTCTCCGTGACTGGAAAGTGATACAGTCTTCCTCCTTTCCGGAAACAGCCTTTATTTCATACTCGCCGTCGTTTATCTGCGGCAATTCAAGTGTCAATGTATCAGCAATATAGAAACTGCACCTTTCATTTTTCAGCGTCTTGTCAATGATTGCTCCGGCAGATTTCACCGACGACGGCGCCATGCTCAGGTGCACCGACTTGAGGTTTTTCAGAACGGCGATAATCTTCCCGTCCTCAACTCTCAGTCCAATGTTCTTATCCGTCAGATCCCGGACAATGTCGCCGACGGAATTCAAGCCCCCGACAATCTTGGCCTCATCACCATTGAAAGCCTTCCTTGCCTTTTCGAAGTCCTGACATTCTTTGTAGAACACCTCATAATCAGCTGAACCGGCACCGGATTTTTCCATTTCCGCGAACCGGAAATCCAGAATATCCGCCTTGGCATACATTGAAACGGCCTTGCCCTCATATTTATCTGCAAATTTCTGCAGTTCAGCCAGTTTCGCATCACGTGCCAGGGAATTGAGACTTGCTTCGAGATATTCCAGATATACGCCCAAAGGATATGAATCCCGTTCATAGTCTTTCAATGCGGCATAAATTTCATCCTCATTGACATTCGGATAAGAAGTGAACGGAAGCAACTGCCAAAGCGCATACTCATAGTCATTGGCATAAAACTCCGGCAGGAACGTGGCCAGAGTCGCGCCGAGACCGCCGTAACGGGAGAGCCCGACGCGATAGAAAGCATCATTGCGGCTGGATTTCAATGACTTGGCATGGTCCTGGACATATTTCAGGATGGCAAGAGGCGAATCGCCGCCACGTCTGCCCATCCACGTAAAGGTGACTACCGGTTCATCGAATTTCCTGACATTGTCGGCAAATTCAGCAGCCAGAGAGTCAGCAAGTTTCCAGTTCCGATCGGTAACCGCATCCACATATCTAGTCGAAGCATCATAGAAATCCCACGCAAGACGCTGGTCCATAGCCCTGTCACGTATTTGTGCAAGAATTTCCTCCTGGAGTTTCGGCCTGTCCTGCTGCACGGCCTTGTTCCAGTCCGCCCAAAGTCCGGTCAGCACATGGCCTTGCTCATCCGTCGCCTGAGATTTGTCTTTTCTGAGAAATGCGTTCATAGTCAATGTGGTTAAAATCAGTGTTATCAGTCCCGTAAAGACCAGTGTCAATGTCTTCCGTTTCATGGTATAATCAGTTTTTACAATATCCGTTTCTATAATGCAACTATTTGGAATTCATTGCATGTCTCAAGTTTCGAAAGTGCTAAACTTGAGACAGTCAGAAACAAGGAACAGCTTCGGAGACCACGAATGTGGATCCTCCTATGTAAATCAGAGGGTTACCGCCATAGGCAGCGGCAGTTTTCAATGCCATCGCCACGGCTTCTTTTACGGAGTTCTGCACATAGAGACGTGTAGCAGGACGCCCGCAGCTTGCGCAATACGCTGAGTATCTTTCTTTTATATCCTCAGCCGAATCAGACCTGCGCGTATGCGGAGTCGTGAAAATCCATGTGGCATTCTCCGGGAACAGAGGCATTATCGCATCCAGGTCTTTGTCTGCCATGATGCCATAAACCATTATCAATGAGGAATATTTCCCCGATTCCAGGTACGAATTCAGTTGCCCGAAATTATATTTCAATGCCGGTGCATTGTGCCCGATGTCACAGATGACGTCAGGATTGGTCGACAGTCTTTCCCATCGTCCGTGAAAATCCATGCGCGCAGCCGTATGTATCAATGATTCAACAACTTCCGGCGCTTCCATTCCCGAGAAACGCCCACGCAGGATATCCACTGCCGCGAGTACCGTCCGCAGGTTCCTGCGCTGATATTCCCCCTGCAGATCCATTTTGGAAAGAATATCATCGTGCATGTACCACAACGACGGTTCGACTTCGTCGGCAAAGGTCAATGTTGCCGCATCCGGTGCAACTTCATTGATTTCGGCGAAATGCTCTCTAAACACAGGCTCTGTTTCAGGCCTCGTCTCCCCTATCAGGACAGGAACGCCGGGCTTGAAAATTCCCGCTTTTTCAAATGCGATTTTCGCCAATGTATCGCCCAGGAGGTCACAATGATCCAGGCCGATACTTGTGACGATACTGAGCTCGGGTGTGATGATGTTGGTACTGTCCAACCTTCCTCCCAGCCCGACCTCAATAACTGCCACATCTACGTCCATATCAGCGAACCACTTGAATGCCAGCCCCGTAGTAATCTCGAAAAAGGACAATTCGAGCTTGTCGAACGTATCTGACCATTTCTCCAGAAAGTCTTGTACATATTCTTTCTGAACGAGTTCCGCCGTATGTTTTCCACTGACGATACGCATCCGCTCCCGGAAATCCAATATATGGGGCGACGTGTATAGTCCCACTTTCAGCCCGGTTCCGGCCAGTACAGATGCCAGCATGTTCGCCACAGATCCCTTGCCGTTGGTGCCGGCCACATGAATCGTGCGGAATGCCTTGTCAGGTCCTCCTAGCGCAGCATTGAAATCCAGCATATGCTGGAGTCCGGGCTTGTACGCATCATTGAAAGAGGATGTCTGTACCGACGGAAACCGCTGAAAGATAGACTGTATCAGTGAATTATAACGCTCTAAATCCATCAAGCAGGACTATTTTATAAACTGTTCTTTAAGTTTTCCGATCTTGGCATCAGCATCATCGCCTTTCGCACCGAAATAGAACTTGATCTTAGGTTCTGTTCCTGAAGGACGTACTGAAACCACGTCACCGGCCTCATCGAAGAACTGGAGAACATTTGATGAAGGAAGTCCGGTCTCTTCCGGTTTCAGGTAATCCACCACCTTGTTCACCGGAGAACCGATGAGTTCCTTAGGAGGGTTCTGGCGCATATCCGCCATAATCTGCTGGATTTCTTCAGCTCCTGTCTTGCCCTTGCGTACAAGAGAGGTCAGGCCTTCCTTCCTGTAACCATATTCCTTGTAAATCTTCTGCATCAGCTGATAAAGCGTAAGTCCCTGGTCTGCAGCCCATGCCGCACATTCTGCAACCATAGAGCAAGCAATCTGGGCGTCCTTGTCACGCACATATTGGCCTACATTGAAACCGTAGCTTTCCTCGCCGCCGCAGATGAATTCTCCGATCTTCTCGTTACGTTTAACGACTTCTGCAATGTATTTGAAGCCTGTGAGGACATTGTAAATCTTCACACCGAAGCTCTTGGCGATCTCGGTGATGAGTTCGGTGGTCACGATGGTCTTGACTACGTATGTCTCAGAAGTGAGCTTTCCGAGTTCCTTCCAACGTGTGAGGATGTAGTAGGTAAGCATTGCACCTGTCTGGTTGCCGTTGAACTGGACCATCTTGCCGTCATTGTCACGGACTGCGATACCCATGCGGTCAGCGTCCGGGTCGGTGGCGAGCACGATGTCTGCGCCCTCACGGTCAGCGACTTCCAGCGCCATCTTCATGGCTGCAGGCTCCTCCGGATTTGGTGAAGCTACCGTAGGGAAATCGCCGTCGCTCACGTCCTGTGCAGGAACATGGTAGACATGCCCGAAGCCGAGGCGGTGCAGGCACTCAGGAACGAGTCTTACGCCGCATCCGTGAAGCGGAGTGTAGACGAATTTCAGTTCAGGGTGATTCTTGCGGGCTTCCGGTGTAAGCATAAGTGAAAGAATATCATGAAGATACTTCTCGTCCACGTCCTTGCCCATCAGTTCGATTTCACCGCATTCCTCCTTAGGTTCGAAACGCACCTGTGAAGGCTCGGTAATCTTGGCAACTTCTGCAACGATGTCCTTGTCGACAGGGGATGTAATCTGCGCGCCGTCAGACCAGAACACCTTGTAGCCATTGTACTCCTTAGGGTTATGTGAAGCGGTAACCATCACGCCGGCGATAGCTCTCTTCTCCCTGATGGAATAGCTGAGTTCCGGTGTAGGGCGGATGTTGTCGAAGAGGAACACGTGCATTCCATTGGCAGACATCACGTCAGCCGTGATTTTCGCGAAAAGTTTGCTGTTGTTGCGGCTGTCGTAAGAAATGCAGACGCGGACATCCTCCGGATTGATAGGGTCGCCATAAGCGTCAGTGCACTCGGCAGCATGTGCCTTGATGTAGTTTGCAAGTCCCTGGGTAGCCATTCCTACGGTGTACTTGTTCATCCTGTTGGTGCCTACGCCCATGATTCCGCGAAGACCGCCGGTACCGAATTCCAGGTTACGGTAGAAAGCATCCTCGAATCCTGCCGGATCGTTGTTTCTCAATTCAATGATCTTGCCTTTCGTCTCCGGATCGAAATCTCCATCAAGCCAGCTCTGAGCTACTTCTCTAAAATCTTTTGCCATAGTTATATTGTTTTTTGATTTTTACACCTTTAATCAAATCATACAAAAATACTAAATTTGTGCAATATTGTGAATAGTCGGGCGGGAAACCGACACAATTCCTGGAATCATGACATTGAAAGAATTCATACAAGAACACGAAAACGATGACACGGCGAGGCTGATGCTGTCCAGAAACAGGTGGCCGGACATAGATATCGACAAGGCGGTGACCATCATAGAGTGCCGGAAAAAGCTCCGCACCAAGCTGCCGGAATGGTATGAAATCCCAGAAATTATCTATCCCGACAGACTCAGCTCCGAGCAGTCAAGTTCTTCTGCCACAGCCAAATACAAGGCTTCCGTCGCAAGCAGGATTGCCAATGGCGGCAGAATCGCAGACCTTACAGGAGGACTCGGCGCAGACAGCCTGGCTTTCTCACGCGTCGCCTCGCAGGTGATGTACAATGAGATGGAGCCAAGGCGTGCAGAGGCAGCCCGCAACAATTTTCCGCTTCTCGGCGCTGAAAACATCTCTGTTTCAAGTTTCTGCGTCGAAGAGGCCGGCAAGTCGGAAGACGCGGCAAATTTCTGGGAGACATTGAAAAAATTCTCCCCCGACCTGGTCTACATGGACCCTGCACGGCGTTCCTCCACCGGAAGCAAGGTGTTCCTGCTAGAGGATTGCAGCCCAGACGTCCTCACATTGATACCGGACATTTTCGGAATCTGCGGCAACCTGCTGCTGAAGCTCTCCCCCATGGCGGATATTTCCATGCTGTTGAAACGTCTGCAGGAGCATGGCGCCTGGACGAAGGAACTCCACATCGTGTCCGCAGGCGGCGAATGCAAGGAGCTGCTGCTATGGTGCACGTCGTCGACCGACGACGATACTGCATTGATAATCAATGAGAACGGCAACATCCTCCGCACCAGCATCGCCGCAGAATCCGCCGCCGTCCCGCAATTCCTCCAGGACGCAGCCCAGCTGAATTCGATGCAATTCCTCTTCGAGCCCGGAAAGGCTCTCGCCAAGGCAGGCCTGTTCAATGCCATCTGCACAATGCAGGACAATGCCGATGAAGGGACAATGCTGCTGAAAGCCGGCCGTTCCACGCACTTGTATTTCACTGACAGTCAGAACAATGCATCCAATTTCGGAAAGACATTCAAAATCATTGGCCTGGCTCCGTTCTGCAAGCAGGGCATCAGGGATTTTTCATCAAAATATCCACGAACCGAGGTTTCGGCGCGCAATCTTCCGCTGACAAGCGAAGAACTCCGCCGGAAACTGAAAGTCCTGTCAGGCGGAGATATCCATATCTTCGGTCTACATATCGATTTCTGCCGAGAAGCATCAGCCAATTATTTGGTCGCTGCTACCAGACAGAAATAATTTTATCTTCCGCAAAGATAGTGCAGCCAGAAGGCGCGGTTGGCTTCATTGAAATGGGCGCCCTGGTAGCCTCGGTAGCCGTGCATGCCGTCCGGATAAATCATCAGCTCGAATTTCTTGCCGGCTTTCTGGAGGGCGTCCACCAGCTGGAGGGTGCTCTGGAAATGGACATTGTCATCACCTGTGCCGTGGGTAATCTTGAGCATCACGGAGCCGTCATAGTTCGCTTCGGTAACGGGATAATTGGCGGCGCTCGCGAGGACGCTGGTCTCGGCATAGCCGTCCGGATTGTTCGCCGGTGTGTCCATGAAACGCTCTGTATAATGGGTATCGTAAAGATTCCAGTCATAGACACCGCCGCCGGCAATGCCGTAATGGAAGGCGTCGGAATGGTTCATGAGCAGGAGAGCGGTCATCGTTCCGCCGAAAGAAAAGCCCTCTACGCCTATCTTGTCCCCATTGACATAAGGAAGCGTCTTCAGATATTCAGCCCACTCCACGAAATCGAGTACTTCCCTCTCGTCCAGGCGCTTGTAAATCTGGTCCAAGCCCTCGCGACCATTATGGCCGGAAGCGCGGCAATCAGCAATTATCTCAATGATGCCGTTCTTGGCATACCATTCAAAATTACGCGGAGAACGAAAATTGTCCACCACCTGCGGAGTATCAGGACCTCCATAAATATACATGTATACCGGATATTTTTTCGACTTGTCGAAATTTTCCGGATAGACAATCATTGCCGGAAGCTCCAGACCGTCCTTGGTCGTCATCGTAATCACCTCAGGCAGAGCGTAATCAGCAGCATTGAAACCGGTGCCTGCCATATCTGCGACCTTGAAGGACTTGGCAGGTTTCGCAAGGTCATAAATCCATACCTGCGAAGGTGTCCTGGAGTTGCTTACCGAAGCCGCGGCATATTTCATATCGGGGGACACTCGTACAGACCTGACGTGGAGAGAAGGATCCGATACATTCTTCACCTCGCCACGGCATACGGAATATAGCCCGCTGCATACACGGGAATCACGTTCCGCCACGAAAAGAATCTCTGAAGTGCTGCCGTCGAAACCCTGTGCGGCCTTGCCCTCTTTCATATCCACGAGCGACACTCTCCAGTTCTTGCCGTCAGTCAGACGCTTCAGGACATTGCCGTCATAAGAAAGATAATAAATCTGCTGCCAGCCGGTCTCGAAAGAACGTACCATATAGATACCGTCACGGCCGAAAAGCATACCGTCGATCCAGTCCAGCCATGTGGCGTAGGTCTCGTGATAGATGTGCTTCTTGGTTCCGTCATTCACGGAAACGGCGTAAAGATCCAGCGTATTCTGTGTCCTAGGCTCACGCTGGATATAAAAATCCTTGCTGTCAGCACCCCAGAACGGTGTTCCGAAATACTGGTCCTCTTTTTCATTGAAATCAGCCCAAACGATGCCGCCGTCGCCGACATCAGCTATTCCAATGCGTACCTGCGGGTTATTGTCACCGCATTTCGGGTACCTGGTCATCCTTACGGAACCGCCGGCCGGCGACATTCCCGGCAGTTCTACGGCAGCCCCCGCATTCTGCGAGTAGGAAAGCCCCATTCCGGAACGGGACGAATCATCCGAAAACGGCGAATAAATCGGGAAAACCGGAACATCGGCATTGTCGAAACGGTAGAAACCTATCTTCTTGGAATCCGGAGACCACCAGAAAGCACGGTACATCGACGGACGTCCGAAGATTTCCTCGTAGTAAACCCATGAGGCATAGCCGTTAAGGATAGTATCGGAACCGTCGAAAGTCAGACGTTTCTCTTTCCCGGAAGCAATGTCATATACATAAAGGTCATTCTCCCTCGTAAATGCGAGCATTGACGAATCCGGTGAAAATGTCAGATTCACGGCACCTGTCGGTTTTGCAGGGAAGTCAGTGTACTTTTCAGGAGCGGTGACCCCGTTGACAATCTTATGATTCCCGACCTTGACGGCAAATGCGCCGGCATCGGTGTAGGTGCCGTCATAAGAGAAGATAACTTTCTCATTGTCAATCCATTTCCATCTCAGCGGAATCCTGTTGAAATCCTGAGAATAAACCGACATTGAAACTACGAGCGCCGCTGCCGAAATCAGGGCCCGGCGCCAAAAAGCATTGATCTGAATCATACGAAGCAGGTATCCTTAAAGTTCACCAGATAAACTTTCTCCACGGCTCTGGTGAGTGCCGTGTAAAGCCATTTATAATCGTCGACCGTGAATCCCTCCTGCCAGAAAGGATTGTCGACAAATACGCATTTCCATTGTCCGCCCTGGGACTTGTGGCACGTAATCGCATTGGCATATTTCAGCTGCAATGCATTGTAGAACAGGTCCTCGCGCACAGCCTCGTACCTTTTCTTCTTCGTGGGAAGATGCGCATAATCTTCCGATACACCTTGATACAGAGCGTTTTGCTGTTCGTACGTCAATGATGCTGATTCCGAATCCAGGGTGTCCAGACATACCTTGGCGGATATTTCCTGGTCCCCATAATCAGGAAAAGACAGCCGTGCCTGGGCGAAATGCAGACCATATCTGTCTTCATAATGATTGATGGAAATCAACTTGGCAATATCGCCATTTGCAATGTAGTCAATATACTTGACACCTTCAAGGAACTGATAGCAGTTTTTCACTATCATCAGCTTGTCGTTGCGCACGAGACGCTCCTCCTTATACTGTACAGAGGCACGTATACCGGCATTGTACCTGTTCGCCCGCTTGTTCGAACGGCAAAGGACAATGGTCTCGTCCTCACCATATTTGTCATACGCATCTGTCAGTGTTTCAATGAGTTCCCCACCGGAAAGCCGCTGTATGTCTTCGAATCCGTCCGTCTTCAATTCGAGCGATTCGACCGGAAAGACATTGCCCCCGGATTCATAATCCTCGGCGATCATTGTCCTTAACATGGTGGCATTGAGCAAGATACCTGATTCTTTCTGCTGGCGCACCACGGTCGTGAGCATTGACCATGACACTCCGCCGAAGGCGTCCATATATTCCTTGGCGAGCGCCGGGCTGTATTCGTGGCCGACAGGCGGGAGCTGGGCTGCGTCGCCGATCATCACCAGGCGGCAGTCCGTCCCGTTACGGACGTAGTTCACAAGGTCTTCCAGCAGATTTCCGGTGCCGAACATTGCCGTGGACTGCTGACTGCCGGAATCGATGCCGATAAGAGAAACCTCATCTACGACGAACAACGTATCCTTCGCCTTGTTCGGGGCCAACGAGAATTGCCCGAAGCCTTCCGAGCTGACAGATTTTTGTCTATATATCTGTTTATGAATGGTATACGCGGATTGGCCGGTATACATTGACAATACTTTCGCAGCCCTTCCGGTAGGCGCGAGCAGGACGCAGGGCACCTCGAATTCTTTCAATGCCGCAACGACGGATGCGACGGCCGTGGTCTTTCCCGTACCGGCATAACCGTTGAGTATCAATATGTCGCCGTCGTCGCCGGTGAGGAATTCGCCCATCTGCCTCAAGAAATTGTCCTGACATTCTGTGGGTTCATAGGCGAAGTGTTCACGGAATCTGGAGTATAGAAAATCGGCTCGCCCCATGCTATTTCCTCCCGCTGAAAGCCATCGTCACTACCGCCAGAACCGGATAAATCTCCACACGTCCAAGGAACATATCCACGATAAATACGATCTTCGCCAGCACAGGCACACCACTGTAATTACCCATTGTACCCGCGGATTCCATCGCAGGCCCGACGTTGCTCAGACAGCTGATGGACGAGGCCAATGAATTCTGTACGTCCATGCCGGAAAGGATGGTCAATGCCATCGAGGCGGCTATCGTGATGAAATACAGGCCGATGAATACGACATGGGGATATATTTCATTATTTCCCAGCATGTGGTTGCCGATATGGACCTGATTTATTGATGAAGGATGCATGGAGTTCTTTACCTGCTGCCCTACTGACTTGAACATCAGTAGCATACGGTCCATTTTTATACCTCCGGTAGTGGAGCCTGCCATACCGCAAGGCACAGTAATCAGCACAGTGATTATGCAGGCGAAAAGCGGCCATGTATTGTTGTCGGATATGGCGAATCCGGTAGTGGATATTGAGCTGACAACCTGGAAGAACCCCGTCATGAACGATTCTCCCCATGTAAATCCGGCAGAGCTCATCTTCAGGGAGAACGCAACGAGCAGAGCCGCCACAAGTATGGTTCCGGCATAGAATTTCAGCACCGGATTGTTCAGAGGCTTGAAACTCCGGGACGCGAATACCATGTATATTATACCGAAGTGTATCGACGATATGAACATGAAAAATATCGTGACGATATTTATAAGCGGCGAACCGAACGACGCGATGGACAAGTTCTTAGTGCTGAATCCACCTGTCGCCGTAACGGCAAATGCATGATTTATAGCATCAAACGGAGACATCCCTGAGAGCCAATAGCATAGGAACGCGCAGATGGCGATGCCGAAATACACGGCCGTGAAAACCCATACCGTCTTGTTCGTACGTGTCTTGTACCCTTCACGGGACAATGATGAGACTTCCATGTTGGTGAGCCTGAGCCGCACCGGGCTGGAGGACGGGATAATCAGAAGCAGGAATACCACGACTCCCAAGCCGCCGATGAAATGCGTGGATGATCTCCAGAACAGCAGGCTGTCAGGGAGTTGCTCCACATTGGCGAGCACAGTTCCGCCTGTGGTCGTATATCCGGAAACAGCTTCGAACAGGGCGTTGATGACAGAAAAAGGTCCGCCCCAAAGGACGTACGGCAGCATACCGAAGATAAAGGACAATGTCCATGAGAGGACAATGATCATATAGCCGTCTTTCAGGCTGATATTCGGCGACTTACGTACGAAAATGAAGGGAAATATTCCCACTATGAAGGTAATCGTGAAGCTGATTATCAATGCCGCGAGCGCACTGTCGTTGCCGTTCGAGATGGAGACAAGTATGGACAGAAACATGAAGAACGCACTGGCCAACAGCGCGAATCCAACATTCCTGGATATGACTTTCAGATTCATTTCTCTGCCTCCTGGCCATGTTCATGTTTCTCCAACGTGTCACGCATCATCTTGATGCGCTTGCGGAGCTGGATATTCTCCCCTACCACTTCCGTGACACCGTCATTGAGCTCGGAAAGCTGGTCGTCACCCTCGAAAGTATAGGAATATTTGCTGCCGAATGACCTGTAGTTTTTCAGTCCGGACAACATCTTGTATATCGGATTCACGTAATAGGCCATGAGGAAGAACATCAGGAGCAGGACCAGAAGCAGTCCGACCGCCACCGCCACGGCTCCCGGGATGATGCTTCGGTAGAATCCGCGTTCAAATGTGGCGGAGTTCTTCTGAAGATCATTGTAAATGGCTGTATTCAAGATATTTATATCGGAGCGCAGCCTATTGTATTTAGGTTGCAGCCTGTCGAAATACCACTCTCGTGTATTGATGAAATCCGACAGGATAGCTTGCGGAAGTTCCAGAGTAGTAAGCATATACGCCGAATAGGAGTACAATACCGAGTCCGCGAGCGGAAGCATGCTGGCCAATGTCAATGATGATTTCAAGCTGTCGCAATGCGCGATGAAGTCGTTTTGCCTGAGTTCGGGGATGTGTTCCGTGGAGTTGTCACCGATAACTGCCAGAATACCAAGGTTATAGGCATTGGCTGCGTCGGCAAGTTTCTGTGCGGCATTGATACTGCCGATATTTCCGGCAATGAGGTTGGACACATAGCTGCTCATCCTGCTGTATTCCATAATGGAAATGAAGCTGGACACCAGCAATATCACAGCTATCGAACTGAGGCTCAGGACGAGCTTCATTTTCATCGTAAGCTTGAATTCACGTATATATGAACGTATTTTTCTGAACATTCCGTCTGCATTAACATGCAAACTTACATAAAAAACGTTTATTCAGCAAACAGATATTTGGAGTTGTAGTCGCGTACAAGTCTTTTCAGTCTGGCTTTCCCCTTGATCATCATCGGAACGCCTACCAAGGTACATGGCACAATCACTGCTACTGCCACCACGGCCGAAGCAGTGAGCACCGCCGCGAAACTGTCTTCCCGCCCTGACGACGCATCAGCTGCCATGAATCCCAATGCTCCTCCAAGTCCGCCGCCTGCTCCAATGGTGGCAATGCTGTTTCCCGTGGAGAACACCTTGGAATTACGCATATAGATCCGCACCTGCTTGGGTGAGAAATACATCTTGGAATCAGAAATGCTCAACGGTTGATTATCAGATGTATATATGCATCCCTTCCTGTAAATCAATGTTCCCTCGACCTTGCCTTGACGCGGATGACGGGAGTCCGTGCGGTAATCGTAAGATTCGGATTTTTCCCGTATTGATCCAGACGAGAGTATGTTCAATGTGTCCGTGTCGGTGCACATGCCGAATCCTGACGTCGCCGCTGCCATGGAAAGCAATGTCGCCGTCAGGATAGCAATAATCAGTTTCAAGTTTTTCATCTTTTATAATTTCAACACACCTTATATTGATGCAATAAGGGCGTGTTTCGTTGCAGCCGGGCCGCTATTTCAGCACTTGTCTGATGATTCTGGTCAGCTGGTCAGTGCAAGATGTGCCGCGTCCATGACAATTTACGCCATCAAGAATTTCCACGGCTTTCTCTGCGGACATGCCTTCAAGAAGGCGGCCTACAGCCTGCAAGTTACCGTCGCATCCGCGCAAATACTTGACATTGTGCAAATTGCCATCCTTGAGGTCGAAATCAATCTGCTTGGAACATACCATTGCGCTAGGCACGGCAGTTATATGACGGACGCCATCTTTCTCACTGTCCGACACGATTCTGTAATCTTCTCCTACGGTTTCCATATCTATATTTTATTCAATTTCTTTTCTTCCGGAAGAATTCCGTGACAATGTTTCCGCACTCTTCCGCAAGAGTCCCTGTCGCGACTTCAGCCTTAGGATGCAGAAGTGAAGGGGTGAACTTGGAATAGCCGCGTTTCGGGTCGGCAGCACCATAGACGATTCTGCCCACCTGAGCCCACGCAGACGCCGCAGCACACATCGGACACGGTTCCACGGTCACATACAATGTACAGTCATTCAAGTATTTACCGCCCATTGCTTCCGTAGCGGCAGTTATCGCTATCATTTCGGCGTGCGCTGTCGGATCATGCAGACGTTCCGTCATATTGTGTCCTTTGGCAATGACTCTGCCGCCGAATACAATCACTGCTCCTATCGGTATTTCATCCTTTGCCTCAGCCGCCATAGCTTCGCGCAATGCTTCACGCATAAATCGCTCATCTACAGCCATATCCACGACTTTATCCATATTAGTCCCTACCTCTTGCGATACCTATATAATATAGAAGTGTGGCAAGTGAGCTCAACGCGGCAATCACATAAGTGTAGGCAGCCCATTTGAGCGCGTCGACAGCCATCGGACGGGTTTCATAGTCGGTAATTCCTGCATTTTCCAGCCAATTCACGGCACGTGCACTCGCATTGATTTCCACCGGAAGGGTGACGAAACTGAACAATGTGGTCATCGCGAAGAGTGCGATTCCGACCCAAAGCAACGTAGGGAAAACATTGACCATCAATATTCCCGCGAGTAGAATCCACTGGACGGTGTTGTTCGCGATGGATACTACCGGCACCAATGCCGTGCGGAGTTTGAGCGGCGCATATCCCACCTGATGCTGGACAACGTGGCCGCATTCATGCGCTGCGACTGCCGCTGCCGCCACGGACCTGCCGTTATAGACCGCCTCACTGAGGTTCACAGTCTTGGTTGCAGGATTGTAGTGGTCGGTGAGCTGTCCGGGGATGCACATCACATTGACATCATATATTCCATTCTCCTGCAACATTTTACGGGCAACGTCCGCACCGGACATGCTGTTTCGCAGCGGAACTTTGGAATATTTGCGGAAACGGCTCTGGAGCATATTCTGTACGAATATGCTGAGGACCATGAATAATGTAAAAATTAACCAATAAGTCATAATATTCATTTTTAATAAACCACATCGGTCGGGCAAAAAGCAGACCAACGCGAAGATAACATAAAAATTATTCCCTCAGTCAGATAATTTTGGTATTTTTGCATCGCTAAAAGGGAACGCCGGCCGGACCGGCAATTATTTCTTGACAATGTTGAAGGAAAATGATTTTTCAAGGCTGGAGCTGAAACTCAGCGCTTGCCGCGACAACTATAGATATTTCAGAAGCCTGCTGGAGCCGTCCACCAAGCTTCTCGTGCTGGTAAAGGCCAATGCCTACGGACATGGAGCAGTCGAATTCGCTTCTATGATGCAGAAAGAAGGTGCTGATTATCTGGCAGTTGCATACCCCGTGGAGGGCATTGAACTGAGACGTGCCGGCATCAGTCTGCCGATATTGGTGCTGACCGCCGGAACAGATTATTATAATGAAATCATTGACAGCCGCCTGGAGCCGAGCATCCCGAACATGTATTCATTGAGGCTGTTCTGCGAGACGCTGGAGAAACGTGGAATCACGGATTATCCGGCGCACATAAAGCTGGATACGGGCATGCATCGTCTGGGTTTCATGACAAGCGAAATCCCGGAACTGACAGCGTTCCTGAGGGAGTGCAAATTTGTCAGGGTGAAGTCGATATTCTCTCATCTGGCCGCTGCCGAGGATCCTGATTCGGATGATTTCACATTGGGGCAGATACAGATGTTCGAGGCCAATGCCGGCCAGATAATCAATGAGATAGGTTACAGGCCTATGCTGCATATCCTCAATTCTGCCGGTATCGAGAGGTTCCCTCAGTTCCAGCATGACATGGTCAGGCTGGGTATCGGCATTTATGGCATCAGCGCATTGCCGGGCGTAAAGCTTTCACCTGTGGCATCATTGAAATGCAAGATATTGCAAATCAAACATTTGAAGCCCGGAGACGGCACTATCGGCTATGGCCGTCACGGAATCATTGCCCCGGAGGGGACGACTATCGCGACGATTCCGGTCGGGTACGCGGACGGCATTGACCGTCATCTCGGCTGCGGGCGCGCATCGTTTTCGCTGAACGGGCATAGGGTGCCGACCATCGGAAACATCTGCATGGATATGTGTATGCTGGATATTACCGGCGTGGATGCGAAGGTCGGGGATACGGTGACGATTTTCGGGGATGACCCGACGGTTTCTGAACTCGCGGAAATACTCGGCACGATTCCTTATGAAATCATGACGAGCATTCCACGTAGAATTGACAGGGAAATTATCCGATAGCAGCTACGCTACGCAAGCATGAGGCCTTGCTTCACGGTAGCTGCAACTTCTTCTCCTTTAAGGTGTTCCAGAATTGCCAGACCGAAGTCGACGGCACATCCCGCTCCACGGCCGGTGATGAGGTTTCCGTCTATGACAGCCGGTTTCTGTTCGTATATTCCTCCGCGTGCAACAGGTGCATCTTCGAAGCCGTCGAAGCATGTGAAGTGTTTTCCGGCAAGGCTAGGGAGCTGGGAGACGACCAGGCCTGGTGCCGCACAGATGGCTGCAAGTGCCCCGCCTTCAGCGTAATGCAGTCTCATGAAATTGATGATTTCTGCATTTTCCGCAATTCTTCTCGTGCCAGGCATTCCGCCCGGGAATATCATTACGTCATTTTCTTCTGTTCCGTCGAGCTGCACTTCGGCTTTGAATTCGTCGTAGGTCATGTCTGCGACAACAGTGGCCCTGTGTGATCCGGTAACGTATTTGTCCCTATGGATAGAGACTGTCTTCACGTCTACGCCACCTCTGCGAAGGATGTCGAGCGGTGCCAATGCTTCCATTTCTTCGAAGCCGTTGGCCAGAAAAATATATACTCCTTTCATAATTTATATGTTATGTTGTTCGTTGTCGGTTTAAAGGATGAGCATCAATGTGAATGTGTAGAGCATGAAGGCTTCGAAAAGCAGTTTTCCCTTGCCGTCTGCATCGAGCATCACTTCCACGCGGTCATTGCGTATCAATTTTCCGAGTTTTCTGTTGCTCGGAAGGCTGCGCGCCGCCCATTTGGAGATGATATTGCCGTCGTTGAAATAGACTGCTCCTCCGTTAGAGCGATTCAGCGATATAAGTGTCTTGTAGTCAGAGTAATATACCGACGTAAGCAATGTCATTGATTCGGCTTGCGTGTATTTCCCGGATGCGATGAGACTTGAGAATGAGGCCGGGTCGGATGCTGTAAGGAGGAGCGGCGTGAAGCCTGCTTCCGATGCGGAGGCGAGTAGCCTTGCCGCGTTTTTCCATGCCGATTCTTTCATTTTTTCCGGTTCCGGAACTGATACCGCCATCACCAATCCGTCGGCAGCCAACTTATCACGGTATTGTCCCGCAGCATCGCGGAAGGAGAGGCGCGGGTATTCGGTTTCATCGATATGGTCTTGTTTCTTGACCGTGCGCGTTTCCACGAAGGTCCAGGTGGAGTCCGGGATATTGTTCAATGTGAATATTCCGGTCTTGCCGTTCTTTTCGTATACAAATGTCGCAACATATTCGTCTTCAACGATTTCCGGGGCTTCCGCCGCGATTTCCAGTCTTGATGAGAGGTTGAACGGCGTGAGTTCCAGGAGCGGGATGAACATCAGCGAGTACACCGCAAATATCAGTACCGCGACCAATGTCAATGCGAATGTGATGTATTTGCTCTTCTTTGGCTTTCCGAAGTCATTGTATGGAACGAATGCCGCCAGTGTCAGCAGACATAGTACAACATTTTTCGCAAATGACTGGAAATGAGTAAGATGTACTGCCTCACCGAAGCATCCGCAGTCCATGTCAGGGTTCAATATCCAGAGCAACAGGGTAAGCAGGGTGAAGCCGCCGAGGAGTATCGTGGTGGCCCATGCGGTCACTTTCCTGAAGACTCCAGTGACTAGACAGATTCCGAGTGTAGTTTCTGCCAATGCGAATGTTTCGGCTATCGGGCCGGCCATTGCACGCAGGAATCCGAGGTGAAGGAAGTTCAGGTATTCCCTGACAATCAGCATTGACCCGACCGGGTCCATCAATTTCAGGACTCCCGCTACGAAGAATACAAATCCGAGGATGACGGCGCAGAGTCTGCGGAACCTGCTTCCGATATAGTGCAACTTCATATTTATTTAAGTTTCTGTTCTACAACTTCTTGCACGGCTGCCGAAATGGCATCCGGCGGCAGCATCCTGCCATTTTCATCGCTGCAGTCGATGCGTATGAATCCCGGGTCGAGTTCGCATTGTCTCAGGTATACTTTCCTGACGTTTTTCTGGAATTCGATGTCGGCTTCGTGTATGTCGCTGCGCCCTTCGAGGTAGTTCCGGTCATCGCCCCCGCGTGGATTTTCGAGCTTCTTTTCGACGAATCCTATCGGCACGTCGAGGAAGATGTTCAGGTCGGGCCTTGGAAGTCCGAATTGGCCGAATTCAGTATCGAAAATCCATTCCCGGAGTTCTTCGCGCCGGGTTTCGTCATTGATTTTGGCGCATTGGTAGGCGATGTTCGAGTAGACATATCTGTCGAGAAGCACTATTCCGCCCTTGTTCAGGGTGTCCCACATTTGCGGTGCGGCACCATGTCTGTCTTCGGCGTAAAGCAGCGCAACGAGCTGAGGGTGAACGGCGTCAATGCTACCGAATCCGCCTCTCAGGAATTTGCCTATGAGTTCTCCATAGACCGGGGAGTCGTATCGCGGGAAATGTATGTATTCCAGGTTTCCGGACTTGGTTTCCAGATAATTCCTGAGTCGTTTCACTTGTGTGGATTTTCCGGACCCATCCAGTCCTTCTATTACAATCAGCATATTCGTGTCGGTATTATTCCGATTACAAATATAATAATCTTTCGACGTTTCGCCTAGGGGTGGCGGTCAGTTCCGGCGTCCTGGCGGTGAAGTTTTTCTATGGCGGCGAGGAGGAAATTCCGGAGGATGGCGTGCGTGTTAAAACGTTTTTCTGCGCACGTCGTGTTCATTTTTCGACCTGACGTGCGCAGAAAACGTTTTAGTTTGCACGGGAAAACATTTTTGCCCAGACAACGAAGATTCGTGTGGCGATGGAATAACCGGACACAAATCGAAGTCAAATATGGTTTTTCGCATGTCATTTGGTCGAAATATTTTATATTTAGGTATAATAGGTCTAGTTTTGTCGACGTTTTTACAATATAAAGCGACAAAATGTATAAAAGACTTATTCTTACGGCGGCACTCGCCGCTGCTTCACTCTCCGCTTTTGCTGGCGGTTATGTGACCAACACAAATCAAAATGTGGCATTTCTGAGAAACCCTGCACAAAACGCAGTCATAGGTGTACAAGGAGCATATTTCAACCCTGCCGGTATCGCATTCATGAACAATGGCTGGCATCTCGCACTGGATGTCCAGACAGCAGTCCAGAGACGCTATACGACATCCACCTACGAGCCGCTGAAATACGGCATTGACAACGACGGAAAAGGTTATAAGAAGTATACCGGCAAGTCATTCGTGCCGGCGCTGCCTCACCTGGACCTCGTCTACAAACATAACAACTGGTTCGGCTCATTCCACTTCGGCGTAGTTTCCGGAGGAGGCAAAGCCGTTTATGATCAGGGACTTGGCTCATTCGAAGCGCCTGTTGCCATGATTCCGGCATTGATCAACACATTGGCCGGTGCCCAGGCTGTCTCAGCATATTCGGCAGACATTGCCCTTACCGGCGAGCAGTATAATTTCGCGGGACAGCTGAACTTCGGATACAAAATCAGCAAGAATTGGAGCGTGGCAGCCGGCGTGCGTCTGAACTACATCTCCAATTACTACGTGGGAAGCCTGAAGAACATCCAGCTGCAGCCTACCGGGGGCCAGATGATGCCGGCATCCGCCGTTCTTGCCAATGTCATTTCACAGCTTACAGGCGGCAAGGTCCCTGCAGAGAATGTGGCACCGATGGCATCTGCTCTCGTGAGTGACAAGGAACTTGACGCCCATCAGAAAGACATAGCCTACACGCCGATCATCTCAGTGGATTACAAGACCGGAAAGTTCAATTTCTCAGCACGTTACGAATTCAACACCAAGGTCCGTCTCAAGAATGACACCAAGGCCAATTCCACCGGCATTTCCCAGTTCGATGATGACAAGGTCATCGCTGCCGACATCCCTGCGAACTTGAATCTCGGTGCGCAATATGCAGTCAAGCCGAATTTCCGCGTAGCGCTCGGCTTCAACTACTATTTCGACAAGCAGTCCAAGCAGTACAACAATGAAACCGGTCTCAATGACAAGCAGAATTATCTGAAACACAATTCTTTCGAGATTCTCGGAGGTCTGGAATATGACGTCTGCAAGTTGTTGACCCTCAGTATCGGTGCAAACAGCAGCACCTTCGGTTTCGGCAATGATGCCCGTTACATTTCCGACATGAGCTATACCACGAGTTCCATTTCAGGTGGTCTCGGCGCGCAGTTCCATGTGACGAAGAAAATCAATATCGACCTGGGTGTCTACAAGACATTCTTCCTTCACTTTACCAAGGAGCAGAAAGATTACGGCGGAAATGGCGCCCTCCTTTACAACAAGCTGGCTCCAGTCCTCGCCACCCTTCCGATCGATCCGTCAGTTGTCGGCAAACTTACTCCTGAGGCTCTAGCCGTGGCAGGTCAAGATGATTTCTACCGCACCAGCATAGTAGCCGGCGTCGGCGTCAGTTTCGCATTCTAACTCAAGTTTCGCAAGTTGTCAAACTTGCTGAACGGTAGTGCGAATTTGAGGGTTGTCACTATTCCTTGATAATTTTAGAGTGGAAACGTGGCCTTTTTGGCTGCGTTTCCACTCTAATGTTAAGATGATATCTGACTGGCGAATTGTAGTTTTGCCCGTGGCGGTCTACTCCCGTGCGTACTAAAACGTTTTCCACTCACGTCGTGCCGAAAAAACGTCATGTCGTGAGTGAATCTTGCCTTTTTACGCACGAGAGGTATGCGTTTTCGTGATTGCCCCAAGACCGCCATGTGCGCATCTCATGACATTGAAATCCGGCGGCGGGACGCGGCCACACTCAGGCCCGAAACGGCGTTGATTCTCAATGAGTTATGAAACGGGGCGTGGAAACGTGACCAAAAAAAGCCTGCGTTTCCACGCCGCTATTAAAATGATATCTGATTATCAATTAGTTACAAAATACCACGTGGCCGCGTCCCGCCATGAATGATGCAAGCCCGGACGGGGACGGAGGGTGGAGCCGGCATTGGCTCCCGAAAAGGGTATTCTAAGACTTTTCCAAGTCTTTTTTCAATAATTTTACTAGTGTGCCTTCG
>OCSG01000763.1_pt1 | contig 25201 bp, 20 predicted proteins | sample 1538831 | NCBI WGS metagenome assembly OCSG01 (sample SAMN04571729, study PRJEB22368) | human gut metagenome | biome: human gut; material: stool | host: Homo sapiens | place: Luxembourg | collected 2012-09-20 | reverse complement strand
GCCGAGCCATAAGCTGCTTTACGTTTCTTGTTGGCATTCACCCATTTCATGAAATCAGCCTCTTTCTGCTCCTCGCGGCCGATGATGTTCAGCTTTTCAAATGCCTTCTTCTCACCGATCCATTTTTTCCATCCGTTGGAAGAACCTGCATACTTGTTCGCATACTGAAGACGTACGGCAGGATCAGCCTCCATGCCCTCCTTCATTATGCTCTGTTTCAATGTCCTGGCTGCGATGCTGACATCCTGTTTGCGGATCATCTGCTCCAGCATTGACGCAGTCTGGAACCTCTGCGTGCGTCCAGGATAGCCCATAACCATCGCGTAATCGCCCTCGTTCACTCCTTTCAATGATATTTTCAATGACTGTTTCGGTGTCATAGGAACATTGTCCTCGGAATAATCTGCAGGCTCATTGTCCTTATTCGCGTAAACGCGGAACATTGAGAAGTCGCACGTATGGCGCGGCCACATCCAGTTGTCGGTCTCGCCGCCGAATTTGCCCATTGAAGCCGGTGGGGCACCTACGAAACGCACGTCGCGGTAAACCTTGTCGATGATGAGGTAGCTTACATTGTCATTGTAATAATTGATGATGCGGACCTGGCAGTTCGGGTTGGCGGCCTCGGTCGTGCTGATGAGCTGCTCGCGTGCGGCCATGTAAGCCTTCATCGCAAGTTCCTCGGCATTGGCGCTGTCCTTGTATTCCTTCAATGCCGCTGTCCTGGATTTTTCCAGAATGGCGGTCACGTCGGTCATGCTCTGCAGGAATCTGACCGTGAGCCCAGGAACAGGCAGCTCCTCGGTATTCTTCATTGCCCAGAAGCCGTCTTCCAGATAGTTGTGCTCCGGAGTACTGAGTTTCTGGATGCTGCCGTAGCCGCAGTGGTGGTTCGTCACGAGAAGTCCCTTGTCGGAAATCATCTCGCCCGTGCAGCCTCCGCCGAACTGTACGATGGCATCTTTCAATGAGCTGTGGTTTATGTCATAAATCTGCTCCGGAGTCAGGCGGCAGCCAATGTTCGCCATCGCCTTGCCGTTCATTTTCTGAAGAAGCGGCAGCAACCACATTCCTTCGTCAGCGCTCGCCCCAAAAGTGAGCATCAAAAACGCCGAAATCGCAAAAAGTGTTTTTTTCATATTATATCAATGTTTGTTTGCATATTCTTTTTCAAGCCGCCGGCACGCCTCCTGCCCGCCGCATCATACAAAGATAATGCTCTCAGTTGGATTTTCATAGTGCCTTTACTTGCTCGCCGATAAACCCTGAAATCAACTTTGAGAATTCAGGTGGGATTAATGTCTGTGCTTTGTCGCGGAAGGTCGTGACAGAAGAGATGACTTCCTCAATTATATTGTTGGCGTCGCGGACATCATTTTCTTTAGCCAAACGCAAGAGCTGTTCTCTGGAAATGTTCCGGTCGCATTCTTCAATGCTCATGGCGTGCCGTTCGCCGATGAACCTGTTCTTGTAGTTGACGGTAAATGTCAAATCGTAGGCTGGCGCCAGGCTCCATACTCCATTCTCATCCATCAGGAAAGAGAAGTTCTTGTCGTGGTCATCCGTAACGCCTGCCAGATAGTTGAAGACAGTCCTTCTGAAAAGCTGTTCAATGTCTTGATATTCTAGGTGTAATGCCCTGCATTTCTTGAATATGTCATCGTATGAAGATATTTCTCCGCACAAGGAGCGTAGTGTGGCGGAATGGATTTTTCTACCATTCTTCCGGTCGAATCTTTCGGTGAGAAAGTGGTTCGCACCTCCAACTGGAAGTAGTGAAGAGTTCTCCATACGGATGCCACAAGCTTTGGCCATCAAATAATAGACGTATTCTATCTCGGCAGCAGGCCATCTGTCGGAATCCTTGAATTTTAGGATATATTGGGTAAACGCCTCAGGAAGAAGCACTTGTCCGGATTTGATTTCTTTAGTGTCCCAGTTTATAGCAATGATTGCTTTAGGATGTTTTCCGCCGGCGCTCATGCCTACGCTCATAAGGTCGTTGATACCCGGATTGTCGTCGAGGTTTATACTTAGAGACTCTCGTTGGGAGAGGATTTCTTTGGCGCAATGATATAAATCTTCCAAAATAAGATTCGAAGTGGAGGGGGATTGATATATTTCCGGTAAGAATTCGAAGCCTCCCATTCCTCTTTTCCCGATGAAAGCGAGTTTGTCTACAGGCGTCACATCGTGGGCACGTATTCCGTTGGATTCTATCCATCTGGAAAACACCTCATTCCCCCAATCGTCAGGTAAAGAGCTGCTTATGAATCTGGGTAAACCTTCATATTCATTCCTTCGGCAAATATCTGACAACCCTTGCCGGACTAGATATTTGGAAACTTGGTAAGGTCCCAGAGGGTCAGCATTCAGGCCATATTTATGATATTCCGGGTTGAATGACACGAGCGCACCAACTTTTCCGAAGCCGTTGCGGTAGCCTCCCTGCCACACCAACTTGCATACTTCCTTCTCGTAGAGGGAGACGGTGACTATATTATTTTTCATCGTTTCGTTTCCTGACCCTGAATTGTTGTTTCTGAGAAGTATTATAAAGGCTGGCCGGCATTTCCGGAATCATTCCGGATATGCCGTCAAGTTTTTGGATTGCCCGCATCAATGCTACAAAGTTATCCAGCCGCATTGCCGTGCACTCGCCGCGTTCGAACCGGACAATAGTCATTACGGATACGCCGCTTTGTCTGGACACTTCTTTCTGCGTGAGACGAAGTGCCATACGATAATTCCTGAAGCGTGCCCCAAGATCCACGATGATGTCATTGTTCGACCTCTCGTAGAGGTCATTGTCTATATACTGATCCATACATGCAAATATACATATTTGTATAATTATATCAAATATTTCGTGATAAATCAACAAATACGGATACTTAACATTTGTATGTTTCTATTCGCCGAATAACGAGGGCTCCAGTTGTTTCGGATGGAAACTCATGCGGTGGTAGGGGGTGTAGCCGAACTTCTTGATGGCGGCGATGTGCTCGGGAGTGGGGTAGCCCATATTGCGTTCCCAGCCGTATTGGGGATACTCCTTCGCGATCTTTTGCATGAACTCGTCCCGGTAAGTCTTGGCTAGGACTGATGCGGCGGCAATGGGCGCGTATGTGGCATCTCCTTTTACAACCGTTTGATAATCAGTCGCTTTGTATTTTCCGAAGGGCCTGAATTTATTGCCGTCGATGAGCAGGAAATCCGGTGCCGGCTCAAGTCTGGACACGGCACGCTGCATCCCCGTCACGGACGCCCACAAGATATTCAACTCGTCAATCTCCTCAGGAGAAACTTCCTCTACGGCCCACGCAATAGCTTCTTTTTCAATGATTTTCCTTACTTCATCCCTATGTGCGGCAGTCATTTTCTTGGAGTCGTCCAGCAGCGGGTGGTAAAAATCTTTCGGCAATATGACAGCCGCGGCAAATACGGGGCCGGCCAATGGTCCGCGTCCGGCTTCGTCGCATCCTGCCTCAATGAGTTCTTCGTGGAGAAAATTCTTCAGATTCGGTAACTTCATCTTCATTCTGTATGGATATGCGAAATTAATGATTTTTTTCCGCATTTGAAGGCTTGTTGAACCTATAATTACGAGTGTCTTCTGTCAGGTAAACTTGTCTTTTGTGAAATGAAAACCGGACACGTTGACAATAAAAATATGTCAACAATTCGAAAATCTTATCAAATCGACATAAAAAACATAAATTAATGGCCGAATACAGTCACCCTCCCTTGATATTTCGTAAAAGGTAAACGAGATTTGCGGATGAACAATGGCTGAATGCAGCCGGACTCTTATAAAAACTGAAACAATATGAAGAAAAGAATTGCAGACAAGGAATTGCGGAAAGCTTACGAGGCTTTCGGGCGGATGATGGTGGAGGAAGAAGTCTACAGGGAGGAGACATTGACATTCGACGATGTCTGCCGCCGGATCGGGATTGAAACGGGGACGCTGGAAAGGCTGATATTTTCCGAGATGGGGATGACCGGCAGGCAGCTGATGGAAGCGTACAGGGAGGGGATTGTCCCAGGCCGTATCAATGATTTTTTATAAAATGTTTTAAAAATAAGTGCCGAATCTATTGTTATTGCATATCTGTTTTATTAGATTTGCAATAGAAGCGGCACAAGCTGCTTCTGGCGTATTCTACGGAATCGTCTAGTGACATATTATAAACTAATAACATATCAAGGTCATGAAATCCTATTCTACTAAAGACATCCGGAACGTGGTCTTGCTTGGCAGTACCAAGTCAGGCAAGACCACATTAGCGGAGGCGATGCTTTACGAGGGTAAAGTCATTGACAGACGCGGCTCGGTCGAGAACAAGAACACTGTATCAGACAATACTGAAATCGAGCAGATGAACCAGAGATCCATTTTCTCTACACCTTTATATGCGGAGTTTATGGATACCAAGTTCAATATCATTGATACCCCGGGTTCTGATGATTTCGTAGGAGGTGCCGTTTCGGCATTCAAGGTTTGCGAAAACGGTATTCTCGTCATCAATGCCCAGCAGGGAGTGGAAGTGGGGACAGAAATATTCGCCCGTTATGCAGAACAGTACAATGTTCCTATTATCGTGGCAGTAAACCAGCTTGACAGCGAAAAGGCAGACTGGGATGCTGTTCAGGCAAGCATGAAAGAGGCTTTCGGGAACAAGCCTGTAATCATTCAGTTCCCGGTGAATCCAGGTCCGTCATTTGACGGTTTCGTGGATGTCCTCAAGATGAAATATTATCATTTTACTGATGATAATGGAACCAGAGAGGATAGGGAAATCCCTGAAAATCTTAAAGATGAAGCTGAACTTCTGCGTCAGGCCCTTATCGAGACGGCGGCAGAATACGATGATACATTGATGGAGAAATTCTTCGAGGCGGGAGCGCTTACCGAAGATGAAATCAGAAAGGGTCTCGGTATAGGAATCCGTGCCGGCAAGGTGCTTCCTGTATTCTGTCTTTCAGCGAAGAAGGACATCGGCGTGAAGAGACTTATGGAATTCACCATCAGGGCATCTGCTTCACCTGAAATTACCAAGACATTGACCAAGGAAGGCGAGGAAATCCAGTGCAAGCAGGATGCCCCTACTTCATTGTTCATATATAAGACCGACGTGGAACCGCATCTCGGAGAGGTTTCTTACTTCAAGGTGATGAGCGGAGAACTCGACGAAGGTATGGATCTCGAAGACGTGGCTACCGGAAACCGTGAGCGAATTTCTACGATCTACGCCGTGGCGGGAGCCAAGAAAGAGAAGGTTCAGGACATGATGGCCGGAGATATCGGATGTACCGTGAAGCTTCGCGCCGGCAAGACCAATGTCACTTTGGCGCAGCCTGGTACGAACATCTCATACGAGGCTATCAAGTTCCCTGCCCCTAAGTACCGTACAGCTATCAAGGCGAAGGTTCAGGCAGACGAGACCAAGCTCGGTGATGCATTGAACAAGATTTCCGCACAGGACCCTACCGTGATTGTAGAGTACTCCAAGGAGTTGAAACAGACTATTTTAAGCGGACAGGGAGAGCAGCATATCAATGTCGTGAAGTGGCGTCTCCAGAATGAGTTCAAGGTGGAAATCGAACTCTTCCCTCCTAAGATTCCTTACAGGGAGACCATTACCAAGACCGCTACCGCCGAGTACCGTCACAAGAAACAGTCCGGTGGCGCAGGTCAGTTCGGTGAAGTTCACCTGCTTATCTGCCCTATCGTTGACGACGTTCCTTTCACCAACAAGTTCAAGATCGACGGCAAGGATGTTACCCTGAACGTGAAGAGCCAGGAATCATACAACCTTGACTGGGGCGGAAAACTGGAGTTCTACAACTGCGTTGTCGGTGGTGCTATCGACGCCCGCTTCATGCCGGCCATCCTGAAAGGTATCATGGAAAAGATGACGGAAGGCCCTCTTACCGGTTCATACGCTCGCGACATCAGGGTATTCGTATATGACGGAAAGATGCATCCGGTGGATTCCAATGAAATCTCATTCGTTCTCGCAGCCCGCAATGCCTTCAAGGAGGCGTTCCGCAATGCAGGTCCGAAGATTATGGAGCCTATCTACAATCTGGAAGTCCTCACGCCTGGCGAGTACATGGGAGCTTGTATGTCAGACCTTCAGAACAGACGCGCGATTATCGAGGGTATGGGCAGCGACAAGGGATTCGAGGTCATCAAGGCCAGAGTTCCGCTGGCAGAGCTCTACAGATATTCTACCGCTCTCAGTTCGCTGACATCCGGAAGTGCTACATTTACCATGCAGTTTGCTGATTACCAGCCTGTACCGGGAGATGTCCAGACCAAGCTTCTCGCAGATTACGCAGCACAAGACTCTGACGAATAGTTTAGATTACTCATGAAAAAAATCCCCGCTTGGAACTTCCAAACGGGGATTTTCTTATAGCATTTCTTTCACTGTCCGTAGCGCAGGTGCAGCGCCCTTTTCCAGCAATGTGTCCAGATTGAATGCCTTGAGCGCCTCCTTGAATTTGTCCAGAGTTGCGGTATTGCCGGTGTCGCTCCACTCCTTCATCATGATGCGCGCTTTCTCGAAATCCTGGATGCCCTCGACCAATCTCTCGAAATGAGGACTGGACTCGCCGTCGGGGTAGACCATGAAGCAATCCCCGGCAGGCCATGTCCTGAACCGTCCGTCCTTTGTCGGGTCTACGGTCCAGCTGTTGAACGCCCAACGGAGATAACCGTCATAATCATTGGCAAGCGCGAACCACCCGATCCACTCTGCCTCGGCAGGCTCCGAAACCAGGAAAGTATTAGGGACACGCTCGGCGCAGCAGGTGTAGTATGTCGTAATCCGTCCGGCAGCCCTGCGACGTGCGATATCTTCTGCAGGGAAATTGTCACGCAGCGCCACGCAATAGTCAAACAGCTCATCTACAAACGATTCGTGATATGAACCGGCCAACGAAACCTTCATGTCCGGCGCAGCGTCATGGATGACGGCCAATGCATTTTTCATATCCTCTTCCGGCCGCTCATCCATGGCGATGGCAGTCTTGTCGAACAATCCCTTTTCCTTTAGATGGATAGCGAAAGCCTTTATGAAAGAACCCCAGTAATCACGATACTCCTGCGACCCCGTGGTGCACTGGAAATACTCCGTCTTGCCGCTTTTTCCGTCTATATAATCGAAAGTCATTTTCCATGGAATCATCGTGTAGCAGTTTATCTGGCTGCAGACTCCCATGCGCTCCATGAAATCAGCCCACTTGTCGAAAATGCTGAAATCATAACTCCAGCTGCCATCTTCGTGCTTTGTCTTCTTGACCATTGAACCGAATGCGTCCTCGGTCTGTCCGTTCCAAGGCCTGTCCATGATGGTCGCCGTCGCAACTTTCTGGCCGGCAGCCGCAAGCATCTTCATCACCGGCTCCAGGTGGCGGAAATGGTCGTCGCTCCAAGGCTCCACGCCATGATACCTCGCCACGGAATAAGGATTCTGCCACAAATCCAGGTGAAAAGACCATGCGGACGGCTCCGGAAGGGTTCTGTCAATGACTTCCAGGCTGATAGGCAATGTCAATGTTTTCGTGCCTTTGGCTTTTATGTCCAATGCGCCGGTGTATGTGCCCGGAGCAGCATCAGAAGGAACGGCAATGCTTATCCAAATTGGCTGCAATGTGCTGTCAGGTAATGTGTTGAGGGTATCTTTGCTGATTCTGTCTGCCACGAACAAGGAATCGTATTGCCCCTTGTTGCGGTTCCCGCATTGGCCGAAATCTTCTTTCAGGACGTCCGCCATGACATATTTTATGAATGATGCGCTGATACGGTCTGCCGGTATTTCTTTCGTGTCGGATTTTAGAGAAGAGGCTGTCACATGCATGTCTTTTAGTTCTTTGCCTGCCCATACCAATGCTTGTGCAGATGTCTTTTCGCCTCTCCATGCAGAATATGTGAATGCGGAATCCTGCAACATAGCTTTGTCAAGTCCTGTCTTACAGGAAGTTCCGTCTGCTTTCAATGTAAAATGACGGTCAGTGCTGACCCAGCCTCCTTCCAAGGCTTCCTGGCAGCAACTTCCGCATAAAAGGGCCGCCATTACTGTCAAGCCCGTTAATTTAAAGTGTCTCATAATAATGTTTTTGGTTTTATGTTGGCGAATTTAGGGAACAAGGCGTAACTTTGCAAGGTTAAAGAAGGTGTTTTATATGGAAGTACGTGCTAAAAAGGCTTTGGGGCAGCATTTTCTGACGGACCAGAGCATTGCGAAAGCCATCGTGGCGGCATTGCAGCTGCGCACGGAGGATGCCGGAGGATGCATGGATGTATTGGAGATAGGTCCAGGTATGGGGGTGCTGTCGCAGTATCTCCTTGAGCGTCAGGATGTAAACCTCAAGATGATAGAAATCGATACCGAGTCCGTGGAGTATCTGGAAAAACATTTCGACAAGGCTCGCGGCAGGGTGATTTACGGGGATTTCCTGAAGTTGGACATTGACCATCTTTTCGCAGGAGAGTTCAATGTGATAGGCAATTTTCCGTATAACATTTCCTCGCAGATTTTCTTCCGCATTCTGGATTACCGCAACCGTATTCCGCAGACAGTCTGCATGATACAGAAAGAGGTGGCTGAACGTATTGCGGAGAAGCCGGGTTCCAAGACATACGGAATATTGTCCGTGCTGCTTCAGGCGTGGTATGATATCGAATATCTTTTCACGGTAGGTTCCGGAGCTTTCGCCCCGCCTCCTAAGGTCCAGTCCGCAGTCATCAGGCTTACCCGTAATTCCCGGGCATCGCTCGGATGTGATGAAGATGCCTTCAAGAACATTGTCAAGACCTCTTTCGGGCAGCGGAGAAAGACATTGAGGAATTCATTGAAACCGCTCATTGCGGCGAAAGCCTCCCGTGAGGGCTGGGATGCGGAATCATTGTCCTCATTTACGGCGCAGCCGGTGTTCGAGCTTCGTCCCGAGCGCTTGAGTGTCGAGGATTTCATCGCTCTCACGAATCTCCTGGCGCACTAGCCGTGTAAGCTTCGCCGGGTGCGGAACATTGCTTTTGGAACCGGATGAGCGACTTTTATCGACAATAATTAGTATATTTGTTTGATTGAAATTTGAGCCCGGTAGGGCATAATGCAGATATGGACATTGCAAATTCACATAAAGCGCATCCGTGGCACGGGATTGACTTGGGAGAAAACGTTCCCGAGGAAGTGCGCGCATTCATTGAAATAGTACCGACGGATACCGTCAAATATGAGGTGGACAAGGCTTCCGGCTATCTTTCGCTGGACAGGCCGCAGAAATTCTCCAACATTGTTCCGTCATTGTATGGTTTTCTGCCTCGGACATATTGTGCTTCACACATGGCAGAGCTTACCAATCAGGCGCTTGCACGCTATGACGTTGAGGGCGACGGCGACCCGCTTGATATTTGCGTCCTTACTGAAAAGGACGTTACCCACGGCGATATAATCGTTCGCGCCAGACCTATCGGAGGGCTCCGTCTGCTTGACCATGACCAGGCGGACGACAAGATTATCGCGGTCCTGAAAAATGATGCCGTATACGGTCATCTTACTGATATTGATGAACTTCCGAAAGACATTATCCGCAGGCTTATCCATTATTTCACTACGTACAAGGATATCCCGGGAGAGAACAGCCAGCGCATGAAATTCATCAGCATCTACGGAGCTGAAGTTGCTAAGGATGTGATTCTCAGGTCAATGCAGGATTATCAGGAATTGATTGCGGCCAAGCAGCTGACTGTCCGCTAACGGAGTTTTATCCCGAAAGAAATCTTTTCAACGTTATTGTCTGAACTTGAATTCTGCGGTGTGATTTTCCTCTTTCGTCTCACCGACTACTTCCACGCGGATTTTAGAACCCTTTATGGTTACGCTGGCGTATGTCTTGTTGCCGTTGACAAGTATCGGAAAATCAGCCAGTTCGCCGGCATTGTGCAGCCCATACTGATGTGTATGGCCGGAGAACATAAGTGACACGCCTGCTTCATTCAGCAGGGGAGTAATGATTTCGTGGAGATGTATGTCGCCGTGCCAAGTGCTGTTGCCGGCAGGAATGTGAAGGAATGCAATACGCTTACCGTAACGCAGATTACCGATTTCATTCTTCAGCCAAGCTGCTTCCTGCTCCCTGTACTTGTCACTCTCGATGATTCCGTGATATTCGATGTCGGTGTCCGGTTTGTCTTCACCGCAGTCCAATGCCAGGAAGCTGATACCGGCAGCATCGAATGTGTAGTAGAATTCTCCAGTATGGGTAGGGAAGTATTTGTAGATGTTGTCAGCATACTGTCCTCTGTTCTCGTGGTTGCCTCTCACGAAAATGATAGGGATGTTCTTCGCGAACATGTCCACGCATGCGTCCAGCCAGCCGTTGAAAATACCTTCTTCGTTTTCGGTGGTCGTAAGCATGTCGCCGTTCAGCAGGACGAAGTCATACTGGGAGAAATCGACATTGGCACAAAGCCTTTTGATATCGTCGGCGCGTCCGTGTACATCATTGAGAATGAAGAACTTGAGCTCGTCAGTATCGTTGCTGAAGGTCTTGAAGCGGTAAGGCTCTTTCTTGTAAACGACAGACGACGCGATTTCGCCAAACTTGGCATCATCGGAATGGTTCCATCCTGTAACTGCTTGAGAGAAAATCCTATACATGTATTTGGCCCCAGGTTTCAGACCAGTAAGGCGGACAGAATGTATGGTCTCATGTGTGAGGCGGCGTCCGAAACGCGCTTCATAGATGCGCTCATGCTCTTCGCTGTAGAAATGCTGTCCGTTGTCCTCGGCGCATTCCACCCATGCGGTAGACGGCACGTCAGTTTTCCATACGACAGTGACGGCATCCTCGGTCATGTCACAGAGCCATGGTCCGTGAGTAATCTTGATGGTGCTCTTGTTCTGCGCCATCAAGGCTCCCGCGCAGAACATGCTTGCCAAAACAATCAGAAATTTTTTCATAATTCAATGTTTGTGATTCAGTCTTTCCCGGCCGATATGGACGGGAAATGCAAATTTACATATTTTATGCCGATAAAGGAGGTTCGGAATTGCCGATAATTTGTTAAATTTGCGTGATTAAAACTAAAGCATATTATGTTCAATACTTTCTACAGAACAAACACTTGCGGTGAACTCCGTCTCGGAGACGTCGGCAAGAAGGTGGTTCTTTCAGGCTGGGTGCAGAAAACCAGGAAACTTGGTGGCATGACATTCATTGACCTCCGTGACCGTTACGGAATCACCCAGCTGGTTGTAAGTGCTGATGCTCCGGCAGAGTTGGTCGATGTGGCCAATTCTCTCGGTCGTGAGTTCGTGATTCAGGTGGAGGGCGAGGTTATCGAGCGCCAGAGCAAGAATACCAAGATGGATACCGGCGAAATCGAGATCAAGCTCAGCGCCATACATATCCTGAACAAGTCTGTCACACCTCCGTTTACAATCGAAGATGAAAGTGACGGCGGCGATGATATTCGTGCGAAATACAGATATCTTGATCTCAGGAGAAATCCGTTGAAGAATGCCCTCGTGCTTCGTCACAAGATTGCTCATGAAGTTCGTAACTTCTTGGATTCCAAGGGATTCATGGAGATTGAAACCCCATATCTCATCAAGTCTACACCAGAGGGCGCGCGTGACTTCGTCGTTCCTTCCAGAATGAATGCCGGCGAGTTCTACGCATTGCCTCAGTCTCCTCAGACATTCAAGCAGCTGCTCATGGTTGCCGGATATGACCGTTACTTCCAGATAGTACGTTGCTTCCGTGATGAGGACCTCCGCGCCGACCGTCAGCCTGAGTTCACGCAGATTGACTGCGAAATGTCTTTCGTGGAGCAGGAGGATGTGCTGAATACATTCGAGGAGATGATGAGGACGCTCTTCAAGAATGTCCTTGATGTGGATATTCCTAATCCGCTTCCTCGCATGAGCTGGTATGATGCTATGGACAAATATGGTTCCGACAAGCCGGATGTACGCTTCGGCATGACCATCCATGAGCTCACATCATTGGCCCAGGGCCACGGCTTCTCCGTATTCGATTCAGTGGAGTATGTCGGCGGTATCGCAGTCGAGGGCGCGGCAGATTATACCCGCAAGCAGCTCGACGAACTCACGGAGTGGGTGAAGAGACCGCAGGTAGGCGCCAAAGGCTTGGTTTACATCAAGTTCAATGCTGACGGCACAGTCAAATCGTCAATTGACAAATTCTATACTCCTGAACAGGTGAAGGAAATGGCGGAGGCTGCAGGTGCCAAGGCCGGCGACCTCGTCCTGATTCTTTGCGGTCCTAAGAGAAAGGCTCAGACCATGCTCGGCGTTCTCCGTATGGAGATGGCCAACCGTCTGGGACTCAGGGATCCGAAGGTGTTCGCACCGCTCTGGATCGTGGATTTCCCTCTGCTTGAATGGGATGACGAGACACAGCGTTTCTATGCGATGCACCATCCGTTCACAGCGCCTAAGCCGGAGCACCTCGACCTGTTCTACAGCGACAAGAAAGAGGATCTCGCGAAGGTTTGTGCCAATGCTTATGACTTCGTCCTGAATGGTACCGAGCTCGGTGGCGGTTCTATCCGTATCCATGAGGCCGCTCTCCAGGAGCGTATGTTCGAGGTTCTCGGCATCAGCAAGGAAGAAGCCGCATACAAGTTCGGATTCATTATCAATGCCTTCAAGTTCGGTGCTCCGCCTCACGGAGGTCTGGCATTCGGGTTCGACCGTGTGTGCGCCCTGTTCGGAGGCAGTGATTCCATCCGCGACTATATCGCATTCCCTAAGAACAATCAGGGCCGCGATGTGATGATAGATTCACCGTCGACCATCGACCAGTCGCAGCTGGATGAACTTCATCTCGATGTAAGAAAGAGCGAATAAAAAATAACGGAGGACATTGAAAATCCTCCGTTATTTTTTATCTGTATTTGTCGTATCCCGGCATCCGGGTGCTGTTCACAAGCTCCTTATATTGCTTGTCGTCACGCGGACAGATCAGAAGGACATCGTCGGTATCTACCACCAGGCAGTCCTCCAAACCTCTTATCATCAGCAGTTTGTTCTTGTTCTTGGTGAGGATGATATTCCGTTTGTCGTTCTGGAGAATCTTCATCTGCGTGTTGGAGATGTTGCCGTCCTGGTCTTTGCGCTGGATGCTGGAATAGTAGTTCTCCCAGCTGTCGATGTCGGACCAGCCGAACTGGATAGGATATACCCAAGCCCTGTCGGTTTTCTCCATTACACCATAGTCGATGGACAGCTTGATGCAGTCGGTATATGCCCTTTCGATGAATACTTCTTCCGCCGGACTTCCCAGAGCACCTTCCCAGCCGTCGAACAGTCTGGTGATTTCCGGGATGTATCTCTCCATTTCTTCTTTGATTACGGAAGCCTGCCATACGAAGATACCGGAGTTCCAGAAAAACTCGCCGCTCCTGAAGAACACGTCGGCGATTTCAGCATCCGGCTTTTCCGTGAAGGTCTTGACCTTTACAGGGTCACCGCTGCTGCACGCCCCCTTGCCTCCAACTGCCTGAATATAACCATATTCCGTGTCCGGTCTGTCCGGCTTGACTCCCAGGGTTACCAAAACAGGATTCTTCTCTGCATAATCCAGTGCATGGGTCATTGTCTCCTTGAAAAGTTGTTCGTCATTGACAATGATATCCGCCGGCGTAGCCGCCATTACGGCATCGGGATTTCTTTTCAGCAATGTGTAGGTGGCGTAGGCGATACATGGTGCGGTACGTCTCGCATAAGGCTCCAGAAGGAGATTCTCTTTCGGGAGTTCAGGAATCTGCTCATTGATGATACCCTTGAATTTGCCCAGTGTGATTATCAGGATGTTCTCTTCAGGTACTACTCCGAGGCATCTTTCGTAAGCCATTCTTACCAATGATTTGCCTGTTCCGGAAATATCCAGGAAATGTCCCGGCATTCCTTCTCTGCTTATAGGCCAGAAGCGGTTCAGGTGTCCGCCCGCCATTATGACGCAGTATTGATTATTCTTCATGTATATATAGTCTCGTGTTATTTCTACAAATATATCGGCACATAAGCGGCAGGGAAGTATCTGAACTCCACCTGGGCCCCGTCATATGTTATCGCCGCGACATCGAACCAGACCTCCAAATCTCTTCCTAAATACTTCTGTTTCATAGACATATACTTTCCGGCTGCGGCTGCGATATGCCGCTGTTTCGATGCGGTGACGGCTTCCTGCGGTTCTCCCTGCACAGGTGCGGTCCGACTCTTTACCTCTACAAAATGTATTCCATCGCCGGCCAGCGAAATGATGTCAATCTCCAAATGCCTATACCGCCAGTTCCTCTCCAGTATCGTATGCCCGTGGGCGATAAGGTATTGGCAGGTTTCATCCTCGCCATGTCGCCCCAATGCGTTTTTTCCTTTCATGTCAAATAGTTTTTCCGTTTAGTCGCGAGCCGGTCTGTCATTTGTCGAAGGTGACGACTGTGACGCCTGACCCTCCCAGCTGTATGCTTTCATCTTTGGCCGAGACCACGCCCGGCGTCGTTTTCAGGAACTTCTGAATCTCTTCCCTCAATGCTCCTGTCCCTTTTCCGTGTATGATTCTGACAGAAGAAACATTGAGCATGATGGCATCGTCGACATAGTGCATCACATTCTCCAGCGCTTCATTCACTCTCTGCCCCCTGACATCCAGTTCCATCTTGAAATTCAATTTTCTTTCAGATATTGAACTGTCCATCGAAGAACTGGTCTGCACAGGCTTCGGAGCCGCCTTTATCGCGCTTTTATATTCATTGGAAGAGATGCGCTCCACCTTGTCCAGCGGCATTTTGCTCTTTATGTTGCCTACGATGACCGTGACTGCCTTGTCTGACACGATGGCGACCTCGCCGACCATGCCGTTGGCCTTCACGCGCACTTTTTCGCCGACCTGCAGAGGCCCGCTGCGGAAAGCGGAGATTTTCTGCTCCATCCCGGCATTGTCCTCCTGCTGCGAATTCCCGCCGGCACGTCCGGCTTTGCGCTGCTGCTGTCTCTGCTGCCTTTCGCTGACTTTGCGGATTTTCTCCTCCAGATAGTTGTCGCGGTCCTTTTTGTCCTGCTCCTTCTTCTGTGCAAGAGCATTGACGAAACCTTGGAGATTTTCCCTGGCCTTGCGCGTTTCCGCCTTTTCCGCCTGCTTCTCGCGGATGGTCCGTATGGTGTTCTCCACCTGCTTGTTGGCCCCTTTCACGATATCCTCCGCCTCGCGTTTCGCCTCGTCCAGAATCTCCTGCCGCATCTTCCGGATATCCTCCAGTTCCTTCTGGTATTTTCCGGTGATGGTCTCCAGCGTCTTGTCTGTATTTCTTATTTTCTGGATTTTCTCGTCCAGTACCTTTCTGTTTCTCGCAATCTTCCGCAGATTCCTTTCAATGCCCACAAACTCCTCACCTGCACGGTTTTCCGCGCCTTTGACAATCGTCTCCGGCAGCCCCATCTTACGTGCCAGCTCGAATGCGAAGGAGTTTCCCGGCAGCCCCATTTCCAGTTTGAACAGCGGTGCAATGTTCTTGGCATCGAACTGCATCGCCCCGTTCACGACGCCCGTGTCCGCCCCTGACGCATACAGTTTCAGGTTCGTGTAATGCGTGGTGATGACGCCGTAGACTCCGCGCTTGTCGAACTCGCTGAGTATCGCTTCCGCAATCGCGCCTCCGGCGGCAGGTTCCGTGCCCGACCCGAATTCGTCTATCAGGATCAATGTCTTCGAGTCGGCATGAGCCAGCATGTCGTTCATCGAAGCCAGGAAAGAGCTGTATGTACTCAGGTCATTGTCAATGGATTGGCCGTCGCCGATGTCTGCCATTATCCTGTCGAAGACCATCATTTCGGATGTCTCGGAGGTCGGGATGAGCATGCCCCACTGGAACATGTACTGGAGCAGGCCTACGGTTTTCAGACACACGGACTTGCCTCCGGCGTTAGGTCCGGAGATGAGCAGAATGTGCTTTTGCGGGGTAAGTTTCACGGTCAGCGGAACGATTTCCTTGCCGTCTTTTTTCAGGGACCTTTCCAGAAGCGGATGTCTTGCCTTGCGCAGGTCCATCTCGTTTTCTTCGGATATTATCGGCATTCCGGCCACGAAATCAAGTGATGTCTGTGCCTTGGCGATGAGGAAATCCAGTTCGCCGATGCATTTGGCACCTTCCAGAAGTTCCGGCACGAATGGACGCACCCAGTCGCTGAAGTCATATAATATGCGTGCTATCTCGCGTGACTCCGCGAAATGCAACTCGCTGATTTCATTGGTGATTTCCACGATTTCAGCCGGCTCGATGAACGTGGTCTTGCCTGATGAGGACTCGTCATATACGAAACCCTGAAGCTTTCTCTTGTTGGCGGAATTGACAGGAATGAGCATTTTTCCGTCACGCATGACGACAGACGCGTCGCTGTCCACGATGCCCTCGCTCTGCGCTTTTTTCAATATGATGCCGATTCTCTTGGAGATGGCGCCTTCCTTGTCCTTGAGCTTCCGGCGGATGTCGTACAACTCGTCCGATGCTGTATCCTTGACATTGCCGAATTTGTCCAGAATGGAATCTATGCGCTGATGGACTTCAGGGAACAGCACGATGCTGCTTACCATTTTCTTCAGATATGGGTAGACACCGTCCTTGATATTGCCGAAAAACATTGACACTTTCCTGAGAGTGTCCAGCATTGTCCTCAACTTTCCGAGAGAAACGAGGTCGATGTTCGCGCCTTCTTTGGAGAGGACTTCGAGGAAGCCGACGCAGTCGATGTAGCCGTTCGCGGGGAATGATTCCTCGAACATCACGATCAGCCTCATTTCGTCGGTCAGCAGCAGTCTTTTGCGGATTTCTTTCGGGTTTGTGGAAAATTTCTCCTCTGCAGTCCTGATTGTCGCATAGTCAGTGCTGCATCTGTCCGAGATGATTTTCCTTATCCTGTCGAATCCAAGTATTGCTTCAATTCTCTCCTCTGTCATAACCTTTTATTGCTTTTCCTCCTGCCCTGAAGACAATGATGCCCCGAGTTTCAGTTTGAGCTCATTGATATTGTTTATTTCGGTCAATGTCCCTCCGTGTCCGAACGCGATTCCGCCAGTTTCCTCCGATACGACGATGACGTCGGCGTCAGTCTCTTCCGTGATGCCGATGGCTGCCTTGTGCCTCATGCCGTATTTCGCCGGAATGTCGGTCCTCTCGGTAATCGGCAGCGTGCATCTCGCGGCTACAATGTGATGATTGTCAATGATTACCGCGCCGTCATGCAGCGGTGAGTTTTTGAAAAACAGATTCATTATGAGCCTGCGGTTTATGCTGGCGTCGATTCTGTCTCCGGTTTCGATTACGAAGTCCAGGCTTATCTGGTGGGGTATCACGATGAGCGCACCGGTCTTCTGCTCCGACATTGTCCTGCATGCTTCGGTGATTTCTTTTACCGCGCCGCTGTCCAGCGGTTTGGCTTCGTTCCCCAGGAATTTGTTCAGGAAGTTCCTGGCCCCGGCGCCGAATCTGGAACTGCTTCCGAATTTCATCAGGAAGTGTCGTATTTCCGGCTGGAATATGATGATCACCGCGAGCACGCCCACGTCAATGAATGTCCCAAGCAATGCGCTCACGAGTTTCATCTTCAATGCGTCCGCAATTACTCTCAAGACGTAGATTGAAATGATTGCCGTGAAGATGTTCATCGCCGCGGAGTCGCGTATCCATCTGAAAATGAAATATATAAGCAGGGCGACCAGCAGGACGTCCAGCATATCGGTAACCGAAAATTTAAGGAACCCGAATATTTCCAGAGGCATGACCATATATCATATGCGTTCAAACTGCAAAAATAGGAAATTTTTTGTTCATTCCTCTAACTTCTCGCGCGGAAGTAAAAATGCCGATTATTGATTACATTTGTGAAAATCTTGGAATTATGAGGAAGTCATTGAACTGGATAATTGCATTGGCATGTCTGGTGGCCGGCGTGTGGTCTTGTGGTACGCGTCAGCGCGGGCAGCAGGAAAATTGGTATACGAATCCCATTTGTGACGGGATGGACAATGATATTTTCTATCTATATGAAGGCAAGTATTATGTCGCGCAGGATAGGGGAGGAAATATTTATGTACAGGCCTTTGACGACCCGGCAGATGCGAGTTTCGACCAGATGAAACTGGCGGTGGAAATGCGGAAAAATTATGGGCTTACCCATATATGGTACCCTCAGATTACGCGGATTGACGGCAAATGGTACATATACGTTACCGCTGATGACGGCAATACCGACAACCACAAGATGTATGTCCTGGTCAATGAAAATGAAGACCCTATGGAGGGGACGTTTCAGATGGCGGGACGCTTGAAAACCGATGAAAATGACAATTGGGCCATACACGGCCATGTGTTCCAGTACCGTGGCAGACTATATATGATCTGGTCCGGCTGGCAGTCGAAGCGTGTCTATGCCGAGCGGCAGAACATTTATATTTCCGAGATGGCAAGCCCGACTGAACTTTCCGGGAAGAGAGTGATGATTTCCACTCCTGAATATGAGTGGGAGCAGCAATGGATCCAGCGTGACGGCGGCAGCACCGTGCGCTATCCAGTATTTGTCAATGAGCGTCCGTCTTTTTTCGCTGATGATAAAACTGACAGGGTATATGTGTTCTACTCGGCCAGCGCGCATTGGACGGCGTATTGCTGTATAGGTGAGCTTTATGCCGACAAAGATGCGGATCTGCTGGACGGCGGCTCATGGTCCAAGATTCCTCATCCTGTCTTTTCCGAGAATCGTGAAGCTGGAATTTATGGACCTTCCGCACCGGTTCTCGTCAAATCTCCGGATGGGGAGTGTACATATCTGATGTATTCTGCCGCTGTCACGGAAAAGTCTCCGCATAGCAGGTCCATATACATGCAGCCTATATCATTCTCGCCTGAAGGTAATCCCGAATTCGGGAAACCTGTTCCCCGGAATGTCAGGCTTCCTCGTGTTTCTTCAGGGAATCCACGTATTTAGTAGGGGATACGCCGTACTTTTTCTTGAAACATTGGGAGAAGTAGGAGAATGAGCTGAATCCCACCTCTTTATAGACTTCGTTGGCCAAGTATTTGCCGTCGCTCAGCATTTCTGCGGCGCGTTGGAGCTTGAATTCCTTGACGAAATCGTTTGGTGAGACTCCTGTCAGGACTTTTACCTTCCTGTAGAAGGAACTCTGGCTCATGAACATGTCTTTGGTCAAGTCCACCAGGCTGTAGTCCAGATCTGAAAGATGCTTCTCCAGCTCTGCTTTCATCTTGTTGATGAAATCCGAATCGCTCTTGGTGATCTTGGAAATCTGAGACGGATGAACAATCGGGAGTCCGCGATAGAACTCTTTGATTTTCTCCCTGTTGTCGATTACCGAATGGACTTTTGTCACCAGGAGATCCGGCGAGAAAGGCTTTTCTATGTAATCGTCCGCGCCATATTTCAGTCCTTTTATCTTGTCTTCGACGGAAGCTTTGGCGGTAAGCAGGATTACAGGGATGCTGGAGTATCTCGGATCTGATTTCATGAACTCGCATAGCTCGTAGCCGTCCATTTCCGGCATCATGATGTCGCTCAACACCAGATCTACCGCTTCCTTCCCAAGTATGTCAATGCCTTCCTTGCCGTTTTCCTGCCTGCAATACCTTATAGTCGTCTTTCAGGATTTCCGCGATCATTCTTCGGAGGTCTTCATTGTCATCAATGATGAGGATGGAACTTTCCACCATTCCGATCTCGTCAGGCTTTTCCATGTTCTCTGCCCGCTCGAAATCTTGTGCCAGAGACCTGTCGCCCGGAATCTGGACGACGAAAGTGGTCATCTCACTGTTCGGGTCGATGGCAAGAGACCCTTCGTGACGTTCGGCGAGCATTCTTGCCAGAGGCAGTCCGATACCGGTCCCGTTCTTGCTGCCTTTGACTTGATAGAACATCTTGAACACGTTCTCGCGCTCCGCAGTCGCGATTTTTTCGCCGTCATTGCTTATGACAATGCTGAAATGATCGGGGAACTCCTCCAATTTCAGATTTATTGTCGAGACAGCGTATTTTACGGCATTGGAAAGGATGTTGTTGAGGATTTTTTCCAATGCTTCATGGTCGACATTGTACGAATATGCCTCAGATGGTATCGTGACGTCCAGCGTTTTCCCTTCGGACTCGACTATCGGTCTGAACCTGCTGCATATTTCTTCTGTCAGGACTCCTATAACGCACGGGCGAAGATTCAATACGTAATAACCGCCTTCGCTTTTTCTATAGTCAAGAAGCTGGTTCACAAGATTGATGAGCGTGTCGGTCCCTTTGTTGATCATGCCCAGACTTGCCTTAGCCTGTTCATTGAGCCCGGATGTTCCCATCAGCCTTTCCAGCGGTGTCTTGATGAGGGTGAGAGGCGTCCTGATTTCATGAATGATGTTCGTGAAGAAGTTGTATTTCTCACGGAAAGTGGCTTCTTCCCTTTTTCTTCTGTAAAAATTGATTACGGCGAGACTTGACAGGCCGAGTATTGACAAATAGATAAGTATGGCCCACCATCTGGCATACACCGGATACCTCACCTTTATTTCTATGGATGTCTCCATCGGCTCGTCATCGCCGTCGTATTTTACGGTGAAAGTATGACTTCCCGGAGAGAGATGTTCGTAGGTGGCCACGGAACTGTCATGTCGCCAGCCGGAATCTTCTCCCTTCATGTAAAAAGAGTAGTCGATGATGTCGGATGACTTGAATGACAGATTGGAGAATAATATTACGACGCGTTTGGCGCCGCTGTTTACTTTTACTTCATCTGAAACGCCCACGGAAACACCGTCGATCAGCACGTCGGTTATAATGATCCGGTCATGGTTGTCGGATGCGTTTTTCAGCACGTTGTCAGGTGAAAATGAATCGATTCCGTTGACTCCTCCGAAAAGCAGCTTGCCGTTGTCCGAGGAAAGGGCACATCCGTTGAGAAAAGATCCCGTGTTCATGCCGGATTCTTTTCCGAACACCGTGCGTCCGGATTTGTCGATGCAAACCAGAACGGAGCCTTCTCCATACCAGATTCTTCCGTATGAGTCTTTTTCCAAGGACGAGATTGAGCCTGAGGCCAATTCTTGATTTACAGGGGAAAACGTGTTTCTTTCATAGGAATATGTGACCAGACCGCTGGCCGTGGCAACCCAGATAAGCCCCTTGTTGTCTTCGACCATGTCGTAAGTCGTGTTGCTGGTCAGGCTGTTTGTCTTGGATGTGTTGAAATCTTTCCAGATTTTCCCGTCCAGAGTCGTCCGGTACAGACCGTCGTTGCTGGACAGGATCCAGATGTTTTTCTTGGAGTCTTCGAAGAAACCAGTCACGCTTGAATGGTTGGAAGCGCGCGGTTCGGAAATGAAACCTCCGGTCTCCCTGGAATAATAACTCAGTCCCCATGCCGTGCCGACATATATCTTTCCTGCCGAGTCCTTGAACAATGCGGTCACGCAATTATCGCTGATGCTGGAGTCTTTATATCTGTCGTACCTGTGGTTGGTGGTCTTCCCGTTGTCTAAATTGTGGATGAACAATCCGTCGTAGCGGGTTCCGATCCACAATTCACGGGAATCTGCCATCAGACATTGGATGCTCGAAATCTCCGGAACGGCAAGACTTGTCGTTTCTCCATGACTGTCAATGCGGAAAAGTTCGCCCGAAACCGTGCCCGCCCAAATGTTTCCGCCTTTGTCTTTTGCCAATGCCGTAATGTTCTTTCCTGCAAAGCGGTGCTCGAAACTGCTTGCTTTCAGGGGGCAGTAGGCGATGCAGTCGTCTTCTATGCCTATCCACAGGCCTCCGTTCTTGTCTTTGAACATGCATCTGGGGCTGGAAGCCATGCCGGATATGACTGTTTCGGCCTTTCTGTTCTTCAGGTCATATCTTTTTATCTCGCTTTGGCACCCGACAAGGAAGCGGCCTGTTGTGTCAGGTATGCTTAACCTGGCTTCGTGGAACTGTCTGGATTTGTCCATGCTGACATTCCCGGACGCCGAAACATTGTCCCGCGGAATGCTGCACAAGCCTTTGTTCTGCAGAATCGCCCATATCTTTTCATCGTCGGCATAGAGGAACTGGATGCTGGACATCCTGACATCATAGTCTTGTGGTGTGAAGGCTATGTTGCGCACGTATTGCCCGTCTGTCTTGAATTCGGAAATCGTGCTTTCTTCAGAGCCGACATACATCAAGGAATCCTTGTACACGGACATTGCGCTTATCATTGATGCATATTGGCAGAATTGTTCAAGTTCTTCATTTGCAGGATTGTATAAGAAGAATCCCTGTCCTGCTGTCCCGATGAAAATCTTGTTGCGTACTTTGGAAATGATGGTCGCTTTCGAGCAGACTGAGACTGCCCATTTTGTTTCGACGTTGAATTTTTCGGACAGGCCGTTTTCCGTGTCGAATATGAACACGCCCTTCCCGGTGCCCAGCCAGAGCTTGCCTTGGTTGTCCGGATAAATGGTGTATATGGTTCTGCCGTCGGCGATGTCGTAGTGCTTGAAGTGGTGTCCGTCGAATCTGTCGAGCCCGTTTTCGGAGCCGATCCAGATGAATCCGGCCTCATCTTGGGAAATGCAGTTGACGGATCGCGATGAGAGTCCGTCGGCCGCTCTGTAGTAGGAGACATGGGGTAATTTTTCGGCATAAGACGTGGCGGCGAGGCCTATGGACAAATATAGTATAAGCAAGGCTATTCTTTTCATCATTTTTCAATTTGACTGCAATTTAGGAATTCTTGCCAAAACTACGAAATTTTACACGGAAGTAGTTGAAAATTAAAAATTTATTCGTACCTTTGCGCTCCGCAAAGTATGCGGAAATACGATAAAGTATTAATAAACAATTAATTATCAAACCAATGCCTGGATTAATTGGAAAGAAAATCGGAATGACTTCCGTTTTCGGTGCTGATGGAAAAAATATTCCATGCACCGTTATTGAGGCTGGTCCGTGTGTTGTTACGCAGGTCCGTACGGTAGAAAAAGATGGTTATGCCGCCGTGCAGCTTGCCTATGACGAAACCACAGAAAAACACGCCAGCGCCCCTCTCAAAGGGCATTTTGCAAAGGCAGGAACCACTCCTCATCGTAAGCTCGTTGAATTCGAGGCTGACTTCGCAGGAGAGCTTAAATTAGGCGACGTTCTGACAGTTGCTGACATCTTCGAAGGTGTTGAGTACGTTGACGTTGTCGGTACTTCTAAAGGTAAAGGATTCCAGGGAGTCGTTAAACGTCACGGCTTCGCCGGTGTCGGTGGTGCTACCCACGGTCAGCACAACAGACTTCGTCACCCTGGTTCTATGGGCGCATCATCTTGGCCTTCACGCGTATTCCCGGGAATGAGAATGGCAGGCCACATGGGCAATGAAAGGGTAAAGGTGTTCAACCTTCAGGTTGTCAAAGTAATTCCTGAGAACAACCTTCTCGTATTGAAAGGCTCTGTACCTGGAGCCAAAGGTTCTTATCTAATGTTGGAGGCTTAATTATGGAATTGTCAGTTTTGAAGATTGACGGATCAGAGTCCGGAAAGAAGGTCGTCCTTGATGAGAAAATCTTCGGCGTGGAGCCGAACGATCACGCTATCTACCTCGATGTCATCCAGTACCTCGCACATCAGCGTCAGGGAACTGCAAGGACCAAGGACAGAAGCGAAGTCTCATACAGTACCAAAAAGCAGGGTCGCCAGAAAGGTGGTGGTGGAGCCCGTCACGGTTCATTGAAAGCTAATATCTATGTAGGTGGTGGTCGTGCACACGGTCCTAAGCCACGTTGCTATGATATGAAGCTCAACAAGAAGCTCAAGCAGCTCGCTAGATTCTCAGCTCTTTCTTATAAGGCTAAGGAGAACAAGATTGTCATGGTAGAGCCATTCACAATGGAGGCTCCTAAGACAAAAGAGTTCTTGAACATTCTTTCAGCCATCAAGGCAGGCGACAGGAAAGTACTTTTCGTGCTTCCTGAAAATTCTGCCAATATTTACCTTTCATCACGTAACCTCGAGCAGGTGAAGGTCATCTCAGTTGATGAGATCAATACCTACACTATCATGAACGCACACTCAATGGTTCTCGTTGACGGTGTTCAGGATATCCTCGCCTCTAGAGTAAGACGCTAAAAAGATTGAGAGATGGGAATTATCATTAAGCCAATTGTAACAGAAAAATTGACGGCTCAGGGCGAAAAGTTGAACCGTTATGGATTCATTGTAGATCGCAGGGCCAACAAGCTCGAGATCAGGACTGCTGTGGAGCAGATGTACAACGTCTCTGTCGCTTCAGTCAATACATTGAACTACCACGGGAAAAGAAAATCCCGTTATACAAAATCCGGCATGCTTAGAGGCCGTATGAATCACTTCAAGAAAGCATACGTTACTCTTGCCGGCGAAGATAAGATTGATTTCTACAGTAATATTTAAGGGATAAGGCAATGGCAACAAAAAAATTTAAACCGGTTACTCCTGGTCAAAGGAACAAGGTAATCAGCGCTTTTGACGATATCACCGCCAAGAAGCCACAGAAATCATTGCTTGAACCTCTTAAGAGCACTGGCGGACGTAACAACACTGGTCAGATGACCATGCGTTACCTCGGTGGCGGTCACAAGAGAATGTACCGTATCATCGACTTCCATCGTGCTAAAGATGCTTGCAAGGCAACTGTTCTTACTATAGAATACGATCCGAACCGTAGCGCACGTATCGCGCTCGTTCAGTACGAGGACAATGAGAAGAGATATATCATCGCTCCTAACGGACTGAAGGTAGGTCAGATCATCGAATCAGGTTCAGGCGTTGCTCCTGAGCTTGGAAACACTCTTCCTCTTGGGGAAATTCCAGTCGGTACACTCGTACACAACATCGAGCTCCGTCCTGGTCAGGGTGGTGCAATGGCACGCTCTGCAGGTACTTATGCTCAGATTGCTGCCCGCGAAGGAAATCACGTCGTTCTCCGTCTGCCTTCAGGCGAGACCAGAATGGTGCTTACAACCTGCCGTGCAACAGTAGGTGTCGTATCGAACCCAGAACACAATCTGGAGTCTTATGGTAAAGCCGGTCGTAGCAGATGGCTCGGCAGACGCCCTCGCAACCGTGGTGTTGTAATGAACCCGGTAGATCACCCGATGGGTGGTGGTGAAGGTCGT
>OCSG01000739.1_pt1 | contig 25715 bp, 19 predicted proteins | sample 1538831 | NCBI WGS metagenome assembly OCSG01 (sample SAMN04571729, study PRJEB22368) | human gut metagenome | biome: human gut; material: stool | host: Homo sapiens | place: Luxembourg | collected 2012-09-20 | reverse complement strand
CACGATCAAGGATATTGAGAAACAGATCAAATATCCTCTTGCAGCCAAAGACGCACAGGGACGTCTTCTCTGCGGTGCGGCAGTTGGTATCACAGCCAATGTACTTGCACGTGTAGATGCACTTGTGAAAGCGAATGTGGATGTAATCGTAATTGATTCCGCACATGGTCATTCTGAGAATATCTTAAAAGCAGTCCGCGAGATCAAGGCTGCATATCCGGAACTTCAGGTTATCGCAGGTAACGTTGCAACAGGAGCAGCTACCAAGGCACTGATCGAAGCTGGTGTAGATGCAGTTAAAGTTGGTATCGGACCTGGATCTATCTGTACAACACGTATCGTTGCAGGTATTGGTGTACCTCAGATTTCAGCTGTTATGGACTGTTATGAAGTAGCAAAAGAGTATGGTATTCCGATCATCGCTGACGGTGGTATCAAGTACTCAGGAGATATGACAAAAGCAATCGCAGCAGGTGCGAATGTATGTATGATGGGAAGCATCTTTGCAGGATGTGATGAAAGCCCAGGAACATTCGAACTGTACCAGGGAAGAAAATATAAAGTATATCGTGGAATGGGATCCATCTCAGCGATGGAGAACGGAAGTAAAGACCGTTATTTCCAGGAGAATGCAAAGAAACTTGTTCCGGAAGGAGTCGAAGGACGTGTTGCATATAAGGGATCTGTAGAAGATACAGTATTCCAGCTCATGGGTGGACTTCGTTCAGGAATGGGATATTGTGGAACACATACAGTTGAAGAGCTTAAAGAGAACGGAAGATTTGTGAAGATCTCTGCGGCATCACTGAAAGAAAGTCATCCACATGACATTCATATTACAAAAGAAGCTCCGAACTACAGTGTAGACGAGTAAATTGAAGGTTTGCAGATTGCCTGCAGACAGATAAATGGAAGTACTGCGGATATTCCGCATTACCTGACGGGATGAAAAATCACATCCCTGATATAATAAAATAATATATAGGAACGCCTTGAGAAATTCCCGGAGGTTCAGTGAGAGCTGGATCTGCCGGGAATTTCTCTTTTATACGAATATAAAACAGTTAAGACAAAATTCATAAATGGTTAAGAAACATATGGTATAATAGCTGAAATAAGAAGATGTTTGTTTTAAACGATGGAAATGAGAGAATTAAAAATCAGGAGAAATACCGAATGAGTACGTCAAGACGAAAGCAGCTGGCAGGGCGGAAAACATTGCCGAAGAATACACGAAGGAAGAAAAAGCGAGGCAGAAAAATGTTGCGGATCATAATGATCCCATTAATGATTTTACTGCTTTTTCTTCTTTTTGAATCCTGTATACAAAAGAAAAATCAATATGCTGATGTGGATGCTACGCAGCCGGAGATGGATATACAGTTGTTAGATGTAAATCCGTATTCCAGACCAGGGACAACAATTGACCATGTGAATGGGATTGTTGTCCATTACACAGCGAATCCGGGGAGTACAGCGCAGGATAACAGAGATTATTTTAATGGTCTCAAAGATAGCCATGAGACTTCGGCAAGCAGTAATTTTGTGATAGGATTGGAAGGAGAGATTATTCAGTGTATTCCGACCTGGGAGATGGCATATGCTTCAAATGACCGCAATGTGGATACGATTTCGATTGAATGTTGTCATCCGGATGAGAATGGAAAGTTTACTGATGCAACATACCGCTCACTTGTACAACTTACAGCATGGCTTTGTGCAAAATATGATCTGACAGCAGATCAGGTGATCCGTCACTATGATGTAACCGGAAAAATCTGTCCGAAATATTTTGTAGAGGATGAGGACGCATGGGTAGAATTCAGGAGAAATGTGCAGGATGCGTTGGAAAAACAGTAGACATCATTTCACTGAATTGTTATAATGAAATCAATTCTTGGGATCATAGAAGAATTGATTTCAAAGCTTACGGAGTTAGATGAAATAATGTTTGAAAAATTTTTTCCAGATGAATATTTGGGATCGACTTATAAGATCCCTTTTGAAAAACTATATGAGCAAGGATACCGGGGGGTAATCTTTGATATTGATAATACATTGGTTCCTCACGGTGCACCGGCAGATGAACGTGCAAAGAGACTGTTTCAAAGACTGAGAGAGATTGGCTTTGAAAGTTGTTTGTTGTCTAACAATCAGAAAAAGCGCGTAGAGATGTTTAATCAGGAGATCCAGACACATTATATTTATAATGCGCTGAAGCCTGCAAGAAAGAATTATCTTCATGCGATGGAGATCATGGGAACAGATCAGGCGAACACGCTGTTTGTCGGCGATCAGCTTTTTACAGATGTATGGGGCGCAAAGAGGGTCGGAATACACAACATTTTAGTGCATCCGATCAATCCAAAAGAAGAGATTCAGATCGTTTTAAAGCGGTATTTGGAGAAGATTGTGCTTCATTTCTATAAGAAGAGCAAAAAAAGATTGAAAAAAGTCGCAAATTAGTATAGAATGGTAGAAGCAAAAAGTCTGTAACGAACAGTTACATTGTCTGAACGAAATGCAATTAAGGAGGATTATACATGGTTTCAGCAGGAGATTTTAAGAATGGTTTAACAATTGAGATTGAGGGAAATATTTTCCAGATTCTGGAATTCCAGCACGTTAAACCTGGTAAAGGTGCAGCGTTCGTAAGAACAAAACTGAAAAACATCATCAGTGGTGGTGTAGTAGAGAAGACATTCCGTCCGACAGAGAAGTTCGAGAATGCACACATCGAGAGAAAGGAAATGCAGTATCTGTATCAGGATGGAGATCTGTATAACTTCATGGATGTAGAGACATATGATCAGATCGCTCTCAACGCTGATGTAGTTGGAGACGCTCTGAAATTTGTAAAAGAGAATGAGAACGTTAAGATCTGTTCCCATAAGGGTAACGTATTCTCAGTTGAGCCGCCGCTGTTCGTAGAACTGGCAATCACAGAGACAGAACCGGGATTCAAGGGTGACACAGCTCAGGGAGCTACAAAGCCTGCAATCGTTGAGACAGGAGCTACTGTTATGGTACCGCTGTTTGTTGAGACAGGTGATGTTCTTAAGATCGATACACGTACAGGCGAGTATCTGTCAAGAGTTTAATTACGAATTTAGTACAGTTTAAGCTGTATTTCAAAAAGGAATCTGTATCATGTAGGTTCCTTTTTTCTTTGACAAAATCAGATGAAATTCTCTGTTTTCACTAAAAAAATCAATTCGGATTTATGCAAAATTCTGGCTTGCTTTTTAAGGGAGGCCTGTCTATAATAAAGAACACATAATATTTGTTCTAAATTTTAAGAAATTCTATTTGGAGAGCTTCTGAACTCTCCGGGAAATTCTAACTCAATTGAAATAGTACATTTCGTACTGGTTTCTCATTTTAATTTTATGAACCGCAATCAGGAAGGAGAAGAGTGAATTATACAGAATTTGTAAATGCGGTAAAGGAAAAACTGACTCGGGAGTTAAATGGAGGTGTCAGGGTAAACGTCTATACGACGAAAAAAAATAATGCAACAGAGCGTACAGGACTAATCCTGGAGACGCCGGGGGTTAATATATCGCCGACAATCTATCTGGAAGAATTCTTTGAACTATATGAAAAAGGGAAACAGATGGATTGGATCATTGAAGATCTGGTGGAACTATATGAAGAAATCCGACAGGAAAAATCATGGGATTACGAGAGGATGCTTTCTTTCGAAGGGGTAAAAGACAGAATCATCTTTCGACTGATCAACACAGAGAAAAACAAGGAATTACTTCTGGATGTTCCACATAAAAAGTTTTTGGATCTGTCACTTGTGTTTGCAGTACTTGTAGAAGCGGACAATGATGGGACGGCAGTGATGCTGATCAAAGATCTGCATATGAGACAATGGAAGGTGACAAAAGAACAGCTTTGGAATGCGGCAAAAGAAAATACAAAGCGTCTGCTTCCGGCAGAATGTTTCGGAATGAATTTTGCAGTGTATGAACTGCTCAGCAGATCAACTCCGGGGGAACATGATCGGGAGAATCTGTTAAGAAGAACCTGGCATATTCATGAAGAACTGGAACTTCCGGAAAAAGATAAAATGTATGTTTTGTCTAATAAACTGAAAAATTATGGGGCGGCCTGTATTGCATACCCTTATATTCTGGACATGCTTGCAGGAGTCTTAAAGGAAAATTTCTATGTTCTTCCAAGCAGTGTCCATGAAGTGATCATCGTACCGGAATCTTCTCAGATCCGTCAGTCAGAATTAGAAAGAATGGTGCGGGAAATCAATGAAACGCAGGTTCCGGAGGAAGAAATCTTAAGCAATCATGCTTATTTCTATTATGCACAGGAAGGGAAACTTCAGCTGGGGAAAGAGATGTGTATCGACAGGGAGGAAAATGAATGAAAGGACGCGGAGAGATTATAGCAATCCTCTGCATGTCAGTCTTTTTGATCTGTATTCTCTATGCAATGACATACGGAGGCATTGTCAAGGCCGAAGAACTTGAAAAACAGCCTGAAAAGGTCGGAGAAAAAACGGAGGTTGATATTGAAGAAGAACTGCGCTGGGCAGAAGAAGTAAAAAAGATCCTGAAAGATATCGGGGTGGGATTTTGTGATGAACAGGAGGATAAGCAGGAAGAAGACGAGGAAGAAGCTTTCGGCCAGACAGATGAAAATAAGATACAAAGTACAGGTGTATATGCAGCGGAAAGGGCAGGAGAAACTGTTTATACAAAGGCGATCGAAAGGGGAATCGGTGCGATCGATGTAGTTGACTATGATGACCAAAACTGGTCTGTGCTGCAGCACTGGAATGAAGGAAGACTTGGTACAAAATCAGGAGAAAGCCTATATTGCACCAATCCAACATTAAAGTTCCAAGAGGGAAACAAAACAGCAGTAGATGCTTCCAAACGTTATAACGAACAGACCATTCAGATGATCGCGGCAATGTTCTATTACTACGATAAGAATAAATGCAACGGTGTAAGTTCAAATTACGATTATCTCTTAAAACAATGCGCAGTATGGTGGATCATGAATGAAGTACACCACTGGTATGGAGATATGGTCCATATAGAAACAGGAAATGGTGTAGCCTGTGGGAATGGTCATTGGATTTCAACACACAAATCTGAGTATTATCACAAAGGGATTGCATGGGCGAAAGAGAATTATAAATATTTTCCGGATGCATATGGGGTTATTTATGAAGGAAATGGACAGCCGCTCAGTAAATGGGGCGGAACATACCAGCCAACCGGAACAGGGAGATTAAAGAAGGTGTCGGCGAATACTTCTGTGACAGAAAAGAACAGTTGCTATTCTTTGGAGGGAGCAGAGTACGGTATCTATAGTAGTCCCACTCTTTCTAGTGAATCAAGAGCAGGAACGTTCAGAACAGATTCAGCAGGAAATTCATCAACAGTTGTGTTGAATGAAGGAACTTATTACGTAAAGGAACTAAAAGCTCCCAAAGGTTATGCACTTGTAGATGAAGTGAAAACGGTTACCGTAAAATCCGGACAGGAAGCGACAGTGACATTTTCAGACCCGCCGCAGATGAATCCTGTAGAGCTTTTGCTAAAGAAAAAAGGTATGGAACAGGAGTATGTTGATCCGTCAGGGACAGCGGCGTATCAGGGAGCACAGTTTTTAGTGAAATTCTATGCAGAACTTCTGGAGCCGGGGAAAGATCCGAAAAAAGCAGGGAAAAAGCCAGTCAGAATCTGGGTCTTTCAAACAGATGCAAAAGCAGTTTGCCGTTATCAGGAGAAGTATAAGGTGAAAGGCGATGCATTGTATAAAACGACAGACGGAACAGAGGCACTTCCGCTGGGAACCGTAACAATTCAGGAGATAAAACCGCCAAAAGGGTATTTCCTGAATGAGGAAGTTTTTGTTTGTCAGATAAAGCCAAAAGGTACGGGAGAAAAAATAAATGTATATCAGAACCCTACGATACCGGACCGGGTTTTCCAGATTCATTTGGTGAAAAAAGCAACGGAAACAGGACATCCTCTTTCGGGAGCGCAATTTAAGCATATCAGACCGGATGGAAGTGAAAAAATTCTGACAACAGATGAAAAAGGGACTCTGAAAGTAATGCCATTATCGCATGGAATTCACAAATTAAAGGAAGTAAAAGCACCGGACGGGTACCGGACAAATAATAATGAACTGATTTTCCAGGTTGATGAGAGCGGGAAAACAGAAATTTTATCTGAGGTAAATACAGAAGAAGGAGAGGTTGTTATCGAATATACAGAGGATGGAATTGCGGTAGTGACGATAGAAGATAAGCCAGCCTGTTACAAGATTGAGCTGAAAAAGGAAAATGAAAAAGGTGTTGCACTTGCAGGAGCTGAGTTTACTTTATATGAAGACCAGGCATGTCAGAAAGAAATTGACCGGGTGTTGACGGATGGAAATGGAATTGCAATGTTCGAAAATCTGGAAGTAAAGAAAAAGTACTATATGAAAGAAACAAAAGCACCGACAGGTTATAGAATTCCGAAAACATCAGATGATGCAGATATTGAATATGAAATCTGTCTGGAAAGTAATCCGGAAGAGGGAAAGTGTCTGTTGGTTGTAAATGGAAAAGAATACAGAAGCAAAGATACTGCAGACAGCAAGATAAGTATTGAAGGTTCAATTAAGGAGTGGAATGTGAAAATGAAGATTATAAATCAGACAGGAAAGAAGCTTCCAGATACAGGATCGGCAGGAAAACCTGTGTTACTTACGGGAATTTTAGCTGTAGGAATCATGGCAATGATTTACAGAAAAAAAGAGCAAAAAAGATAGTAGTAAAACGGTGAGAAATGAGGAGGTGACAAAATGAAAAAAAGAATGATGAAAATCTGTTATATGATGACTTTGGCAGCGGTACTCTGTACTTCGGGAACAATAGGTGCGACCGGAATCAAATCTGTATATGCAGCGGAAAATGAAGTACAGGGAAGAGCAGCAACTACAAATGGAATTTTGAATCTTAATAATGGTCCTGCAAGTATTACGATCAAAGGAAATGACGGACAGAGTCTGAAAGGAAAAAGATTTCTGGTATATCAGTTATTTCAGGCAGAAAATGCGAAAGGAATGGAATCCATTAATTACACGTTTAATCCGGAATACAAGAAATTTGTCTGTTATATCGTGGGACAGCGGATTCATAAGGATGAGAGAAATGTAACAGAGTATGATGTGATCGATTATATTCAGTCTCTGAATACGCATCAGACAGAAGGGGCGCAGACCGCTCAGGAAAAGGAAGGAGCATACAGTGAATATCGTGTTTTTGTAGAAGAATTAAGAACCCATCTACAGAGAAATGGAAAAACAGGTCAATCTGTTGAAGTGACAAGTACAAAAGCGGACAATTCATTTGAAATTAAGGGATTACCATACGGATATTATATTATCGATGAGGTGACAGCAGTAAAAGGAACGAATTCAGCAGCCTCTTTGTGTATGGTAAGTACAGCTAATCCGGAAATGAACCTCAACATAAAATCAGACTATCCGGTTGTGACAAAAAAGATCCGGGAAGATGATGAGCAGGATAAAGTTGGAAATCAGGGATGGAATGATTTGGCTGATTTTGAGATCGGGCAGACTGTGCCATATCGGTATGAGTCAAATATGCCTGATGTTAACGGATATAACAATTATTATTACGCATGGCATGATGTGATGAGTGAAGCACTTACTTTCAAAAAGGATTCTGTTGCCATCCGGATTTATGAAAATTCAAATGCAGGAAATTATTATGAATTGAAAGAAGACGAATTTGAAGTAAAGGAAGCTCCGGGAGGAGGAGATACGTTTCAGGTTGTTGTTTCTGATATGAAAAAAATCATAGACAGAGAGTTTAATCGTAAAAATGAAGCAGGAGAAAATAAATATGGACAGAAAATAGTGCTTACCTATCAGGCAACATTGAATGAAAAGGCAGCGAAAAATACAGGACGTCCGGGATTTGAAAATGATGTTCGGCTGGAATTTTCAAATGATCCGGATTCAGCGGTGAGAGGAAGTACAGGATATACACCGTGGGATACAGTTGTTTGTTTCACTTATAAAATCAATGCATTGAAATCAAATAACCATGGACAAAGTCTGGAAAATGCCAGGTTCAGACTTTATTCTGACGCTGGATTAAAAAATGAAGTATATGTAAAACAGGGAGAAGGTGGGTACATTGTAATTAACCGGGACAGTCTTGGAGGAAACGACCATACAGGTGGAAAGCAGCCGGAAAATGCGGTGGAGATGAAATCCGGTCAGGATGGAACCTTTATGATCTATGGATTAGATAGTGGCACCTATTATCTGAAAGAAACAGAGGCACCGGCAGGATACCGTCTGCTGACAGAGCCGATTGTGTTAAATATAAAAGCAAGTTTTCCAAATGATAGAAACGCATATGTAAAAGGAGACGGAAAAACAGACAAAGGATTGAAAAAACTGGAGACATCTGCGCAGATCAAAGAATTTATTAACGGAAACTGGAAAGAATCAGAAATCAGTCTGACAACAAATGAAGGCGAAGGATCTGCTAATCTAACAGTAATTAATACAGTTGGAAAAAAACTGCCGGTAACAGGTTCTTCAGCAGCTGTTATCTGTATTACAACCGGAAGTGTTCTTGTTCTTGCAGGAGCAATGAGAAGAAACAGAAAAAATGCAAAGGAAAAACAATAGATTACAGTCAGATCTTTTACTATGGATAGGAGTTCTTTTGTGTAGTATACCTCTTTTGACTGGCTGGTATAGTCAGAAGAAAACACAAAATGTGTTGGCAACATATGAACAGATTGTGGAACAGACAACAGGAGATGAAATTGAACAATTAAGGAATCAGGCTGATGAATATAATAAAAAGCTTTGGGCAGAATCGAAAGGAGTCAGGGAACAAAGCGAGCCTGACCAGATGGAAGAGTATGAAGGTCTGTTAAATGCCGAAAAAATACAGACAGGAATGATGTGTGTACTGGAAATTCCGTCAATAGATCTCAGGCTTCCGGTTTATCATGGAACCAGCGAGGCAGTACTTAAGGAAGGTGTAGGGCATTTGATGGACAGTAGTCTTCCGATAGGGGGAGAAAATACGCATTGTGTGATGACGGGACATCGTGGGCTTGCAAGTGCGAGACTTTTCACTCGTCTGGATGAATTAAAGGAAGGCGATGAGTTCTTTCTGGAAGTACTGGGAGAAAAACTCGCATATAAGGTAGAAGAAATAAATGTAATCTTACCAGAAGAGGTAGAAAGTCTGGAAATCAGACCGGGAGAAGATCTGGTTTCGCTTGTCACATGTACCCCATATGGAATTAATACCCATCGGTTAGTGATTACTGGAAAGCGGGTTGTGTATGAAGAGAAAAAAGAAGAGAAAATCAAAAAGAAACGTCCATCTGTTAGAGAAATGATCTTCACAATGATTCCAATTCTCTTTTTGGTATATGTTGTGATTGAAAGAATAAAAAGAAAGCGAGAAAAAAGAAATTGTGAGGGAAAGAGAAAAAGAAACAGAAACCAGAAAAGGAAATGTAAGCACTACAGGAGAAAGAAACGTAAAAGAAAGAAAAGCAGGAGACAAAAAAGAAAGATGCAAAAGACGGCAAAATGGGAAAATCAAATGCGGAATTCTTCTTTTGATATGTTTTCTGGTGGTAGCAGTAAAGACCCCGGCGTTTGCAGAAACAGAAACAGGAAATATAGAAATCTGTATTGCAGATACCGGAGAACAAATTAAAAGAGAAGGTGTTACATTCCAGTATTCCAAAGTGGCATCTCTTGTTGATGGTGCTTACGAGATGGAGAAAAGATATGAAGATAAAGGCGTGGATCTCAATGAGGTAAGGTATGCCAGAGAACAGGAAGAGCTGGCGCGGACTTTGAGTAAATATCATTATAGTGATGGATTGTGCAGGACGGATTGCGATGGAAAAGCAACCCTTACGAATCTGAGGGAAGGAGTTTATCTGATCTATGTCGAAGATGAATCAGAATACGAGGTTCAGCCGGTCCTTGTCCAGCTGCCAAAATGGGAAGAGGACAAAGGGGCAATGAACTGGAATGTCAGGGTATGTCCAAAACAAACGATAAGGGAAGAGGCTGCAAAGACCGGAGATTCACAACAGGCAGGTGCATGGGCAATACTTTGTCTTGGGGCAGGGATATTAATTCTTCTGCTTGCAGTGAAAAAAGAATAGTTACTGTTCACACGGGAGTGAACAGTAACTTATTTGCCACTTTACATTTATACAGAATTGTGCTAGGATAAAAAAGGTTGTTAGCTGTACGAAATTAAATTTTCCCACTAACAACCGAGATGCGTCTGTAGCTCAGTGGATAGAGCGATGCCCTCCGGAGGCATGTGCGGCGGTTCGACTCCGCTCAGACGCTATAAGATATATAGGATAAAAAAGTCCTGTTATTTCAGCACATTCAGATGGCTGAGAATAACAGGATTTTTTCATATAGTTTTTTATTCACAATCTGCAAGGATGTGGTCTTTCATTTCAGGATCAAACCGGTTGTTTCTTAGCATTTCAATCTCATACTTATAAGGGGCATAAGATTTCTTTGCTTTTGTTACAGAAGGAATATAAGGAGTCTCAAGGATCTTCGGTACAGATTCGAAATCCGGGTGATGGACAATTGTAGAAATTGCATCAAAACCGATTTCTCCAAAGCCGATATTTTCATGCCGGTCTTTCGCGGCTCCTGGAATATTTTTGCTGTCATTGATGTGGAAGACGGCAATCTGATCTTTTCCAAGCAGACGGTCAAAAGACTCCATAACATCATCAAAATGATGGATGATATCATATCCGCTGTCGCTTGTATGACAAGTGTCAAAGCAGACTCTCAATTTATCATTCTGGACAACTCCATCATAAATCCGGGCAAGTTCTTCAAAATTCCGTCCGATTTCTGATCCCTTTCCGGCCATTGTTTCAAGGGCAATACAGCAGTCAGTCTCAGCAGTGAGAACTTCATTGAGTCCTTTGATGATCTGTGCAGTTCCGATTTCGACACCGGCACCTACATGAGCACCCGGATGAAGGATCAGAGTGTGGCTTCTGCAGGCAATCGTGCGGTCGATTTCTTTTGCCAGAAATTCTACGGCAAGAGAGAACGTTTCTGGTTTTATTGAATTACCGAGGTTGATGATATAAGGTGCATGAACGACAATTTCATCAATTCCGTGTTCTTTCATATATTCCCATGCTGGTTCGATATTCAATTCACTGATTTCTTTTCGGCGGGTATTCTGTGGGGCTCCGGTATAAAACATAAATGTATTGGCACCGTAAGAAACAGCTTCTTTCGCAGAACCAAGAAGCATTTCTTTTCCACTCAAGCCAACGTGTGAACCTAATTTTAACATTGTTGGATATCCTTTCTGTCTGATGTTATATCATACAGGATGTAGAAACTGTATGTGTAAAGCTGTGGTTACATTATAAGTATTGGTTATTTTTATGTCAATTGGTTTCGGGGGCAGTCCAGATCAATTTGAATCGTTGCCATTACTGTGCACAGTAACGCTTGCTGTTCTGTTGGATACATGATAGAATAAATAGTGGCTGTTTGTCTCCAGAAAAGTTGGGAGGCAGACTTGTTTTAATAAAATTGCCGTCAGGCAGAAAAGACAAACGAAAAGTAAAGAGGAGTGTGAAACTTTGAAGACATTACTGGAAATGATCACAATAGAAATGAAAGAAGCGTTCAAAGCAGCAGGATATGATGAAGAGCTTGCAAGAGTTACGCTTTCCAACCGCCCGGATCTCTGTGAATATCAGTGTAATGGTGCAATGGCAGGTGCGAAGAAATATAAGAAGGCTCCGATCATGATTGCAAATGCAGTTGTGGAAGAACTTGCAGATAGCAAGTATTTTGCATCAGCAGAAGCGGTGAATCCGGGATTTATCAACCTGAAGCTGGCACCGGAAGTTGTTGCAGAGTATTTGAATGAGATGGCAGCAGATGAGAATCTTGGCGTTGAAAAAGAAAAGAATCCGAAAAAAGTTATTATTGATTACGGCGGACCGAACGTGGCAAAACCGTTGCATGTCGGACATCTTCGTTCTGCGATTATCGGAGAGAGCATTAAACGTATTATCCGTTTTAAAGGAAATGATGTAACAGGAGATATCCATCTGGGAGACTGGGGATATCAGATGGGCCTGATCATCACAGAGCTGAAAAAACGTAAACCGGAACTCCCGTATTTTGATGAGAGTTTTGAAGGAGAATATCCGGAAGAAGCACCATTTACGATCAGTGAACTGGAAGAGATTTATCCTACAGCAAGTGCTTATGCAAAAGAGCACGACGATTATAGAGAAGAAGCACTTCATGCAACTTATCTGTTACAGAATGGATATAAAGGATATCGTGCAATCTGGAAACATATCATGAATGTGTCTGTAACTGACTTGAAGAAGAACTACGAGCGACTGAGTGTAGATTTTGATCTCTGGAAAGGTGAAGCAGATGCCCAGGCATATATTCCGGATATGGTTGAGATGCTCAAGGAGAAAGGATTCGCACATTATGATGAGGGTGCGCTTGTAGTAGACGTTGCAGAAGAGACAGATAAGAAAGAGATTCCTCCGTGTATGATTCTGAAATCTGACGGAGCTGCGCTGTATGATACAACAGATCTTGCTACACTGGTAGAACGTGAGAAACTGTATGATCCAGATCAAGTAATCTATGTTGTTGATAAGCGTCAGGAACTGCATTTTGTGCAGGTATTCCGTTGTGCGAAGAAGACAGGAATTGTAAAACCGGAGACAGAACTTACATTCCTTGGATTTGGTACAATGAACGGAAAAGATGGTAAGCCGTTTAAGACAAGAGAAGGCGGTGTTATGCGTCTTGAGAATCTGATCCGTGAGATTGATGATGAGATGTATAAGAAGATCATGGACAACCGTACAGTAGAGGAAGAAGATGCAAGACGTACAGCAGAAGAAGTTGGACTTGCAGCGATCAAGTACGGAGATCTTTCTAACCAGGCTTCTAAGGATTATATCTTTGATGTTGACAGATTTACTTCCTTTGAGGGAAATACAGGACCGTATATTCTTTATACAATCGTTAGAATTAAGTCTATTCTCAAGAAATATGTTGAGAATGGCGGAGTTCTTGACGGAACGATCAGACCGGCTGAGAATGATGCAGAGAAGTCTCTGATGCTTCAGGTAGTGAAATTCAATGAAGTGATCGATAATGTATATAAAGAGACAGCTCCTCATAAGTTGTGTGCATATATCTATGATCTTGCGAACGACTTTAATAAGTTCTATCATGAGACAAAGATTCTTGCAGAAGAAGACGAAGAGAAGAAGAAAGGTTATCTTGCGCTTCTTACACTTGCGAAAAAAGTACTTGAGACCTGCATTGACCTTCTTGGATTTACAGCTCCGGAAAGGATGTAATACGAATTATGACAGAAAATGGATTGATGGATGGTACAAGAACAGAAAAACTGTTTTACAATGACAGCCATCTTTCAAAATTTACTGCAATGGTTCTGGAATGTGAGCCGTATGAGAAAAAGGAAGGATGCTATGCGGTAGAACTTGACCGTACAGCATTCTTTCCGGAAGGCGGCGGACAGTATGCAGATACAGGAAAACTGAAGGATGCGAAGGTATCTGATGTTCGGGAAAAGAATGGAAGAATTCTGCATATTACAGATCAGCCGTTTGAAGCAGGAGAGATTGTTGAAGGCGAGATCGACTGGGAGACCAGATTTATGAAGATGCAGCAGCACACCGGAGAGCATATTGTTTCCGGAATCGTGCATGCAAGATACGGTTTCAACAATGTCGGATTTCATCTTGGAACAGAAGATTGTACGATGGATTTTGATGGAGAGATATCAAAAGAAGCACTGCAGGAGATTGAACTTGAAGCAAATCGTGCAGTGTGGAAGAATCTGACAATCGAAGTGTCTTATCCATCCAAAGAAGAGCTGGAAGAACTGGATTATCGCAGTAAGATTGAGATTGAGGGACAGGTTCGTATCGTATCGGTTCCGGGATATGATATCTGTGCGTGCTGTGCGCCGCATGTTGAACGCACAGGAGAGATCGGTATGATCAAGCTTGTTAATATGCAGCGATACAAAGGCGGCGTTCGTGTGACAATGCTCTGTGGAAGCCGTGCACTTACAGATTATGAGAAGAAGCAGGAACAGAACAGGAAAATTTCAGCGTTGCTCTGTGCGAAAGAATATGAGACAGCAGAGGCAGTGGGACATTTGAAAGAAGAGCTGGATTCTTTGAAACGGACACTGGTGGAGAAAGAACGCCAGCTTGTACACGTCTGGGCGCAGTCTGTTCCGGAAGAAGAAAAAACGGTCTGTATGTTTTCAGAGGATATCAGTGCGGATGCCATGCGTCAGTATGTGAATGAAGTGCTTGAAAAAGAAAGAATTCTTTGTGCTGTGTTTTATGGAAATGATGTAGCGGGATACCGTTATGTGATCGGAAGCAGAACCCAGGATCTTCGTGCATTTTCCAAAATGTTAAATGCTGCATTCGAAGGACGGGGAGGCGGAAAGCCGGAGATGGTTCAGGGAACTGTAAAAGGTGAAGCAAGAAAGATCAGAGAGTGGATTCAGAAGATAGCGGAGGAATTGTCTTATGAAAAATGATCCGAGACGCTCCTTCTGGAGAGCTGCCGGTCCTCTACTTGGATTCTGGGGAATCCAGCTGGTGATGGAATTTGTGATTGAGTTTATAATCATTCTTCCTTTTATGGGGGAAGCATCTTCCAGGATGACACAAAGTGGAGAAGTCCTTAATTATCAGGAAATGATGAATAAGTACTATGAAGTATTAAGTCCTGCGTTTGATAAAATCATAGGAGGTCAGGTTGCGATTGCAGGGATTGCTACAGCAGCGACGTTGTTTCTGACAGTTACGTTGTTTGTTATCGATCGAAAGAAAGAGCAGATTGCAGGGATACAGCGGATGGGAGTTCAAAAGCCACTGAAGAATTACTGGTCACTTCTTGTGATGGGAGTGATCGGAAGTATTGGTGCTACATGTCTGTCCGTTATGGCACAGGCCGTTTTGGTCGATCCGGAGTATGTTCAGACAGCACAGAATATGTATTCAGCAGATTTTGTGGTCCAGATTATTGTATTTGGATTTGCAATTCCGATTGCAGAGGAATTTATGTTCCGCGGAGTGCTTTATCAGAGGTACCGGGAGACCAGAGGATTTTATTATGCGGCAATCTGGTCAGCGCTGTTTTTCTCAGTCACACACACCAACACGGTACAGATGATCTACACTTTTCTCTTAGGAATTCTTCTGTGCTATGTTTATGAGAAATTTAGTTCAATGAAAGCTCCGATTATGCTTCACATTGTTTTGAATCTGGGATCTTTGATCTTTACAGATATCGGAGTGTTTAACTGGCTTGCCAGAGAACCGTTTAAAATGGCAGCGGCAGTGATTATCAGCACATTTATCTGTGCAGCTTGTTTTGTGTGGATTCAGAGAAGCGGGGATCCGGTGAGTACTCAGAAAACAGAGGAATAATGAAGAAATACAAATGAAATAAATTGTACTGATAAAAATACAATCTTAAATTGTGCGCGATGAGGTGCGAAACCTTGTCGCGCTTTTTCTTTTTAATCTATTATTTTATCAAATAAAATCAAAGAAAAACAGAAATCTTAATAATTAATATTATTTTTATAAGGAAATCAAAATAATCTAACTATTCAAATAAAATCAATGAAAAATCAAATAATCAGACAATTCACAAGGATTTCCCTATTTACAGCCTGGGTAAAAGGGTGTATATTCTAGAAAAAGTTTTACACGACGTGAGAAAGAAATGATTGAATGCGCCGGACAAAGAAGATTTTAAAGTAAACTTTAGATTACAGGAAGAAAGGATAGCGACTATGAGGAAAGAAATGGAAAGTCAGAATCGTGGTCTTTACCGCGAAAGTTTTGAACATGATAACTGTGGTATTGGTGCAATTGTCAATATCAAAGGCAAAAAGACACATAGTACAGTGGCAGGAGCCTTGAGTATTGTAGAACAACTTGAGCACAGAGCCGGAAAAGATGCAGAAGGAAAGACAGGAGATGGCGTGGGTATTCTGACACAGATTCCTCATGGATTTTTCAAGAAAGTCTGTCAGCCACTTGGAATTAAGCTGAAAGATGAAAGAGATTACGGCGTAGGTATGTTCTTTCTTCCGCAGGATGAATTAAAACGCAATCAGGCGAAAAAGATTTTCGAAGTTATTGTAAAAAAAGAAGGACTGAAACTTTTGGGCTGGAGAGAAGTTCCGATTCATCCGGACATTCTTGGAAAGACAGCGGTAGATTGCATGCCATGTATTATGCAGGCATTTATTGAACGCCCTGCAAAATACGAGAGAGGAATTGATTTTGATCGTCGACTGTATGTAGTCAGAAGAATTTTCGAACAGAGCAGTGATGACACTTATGTTGTTTCACTTTCCAGTAGAACAATCGTTTACAAAGGAATGTTCCTTGTAGGACAGCTGAGACTTTTCTTTGAAGATCTGCAGGACGAAGAATTTATTTCTGCAATTGCAATGGTGCATTCCAGATTCAGTACAAATACTGCACCAAGCTGGCAGAGAGCGCATCCGAACCGCTTTATGGTCCACAACGGAGAAATCAATACGATCCGTGGTAATGCAGATAAGATGCGTGCCCGTGAAGAGACAATGGAGGCAGGATGTCTGAAAGGTGAACTCCACAAGGTGCTTCCTGCGATCAATACTTCCGGATCTGATTCCGCGATGCTTGATAATGCATTAGAATTCATGGTGATGAGTGGAATGGATCTTCCGCTTGCAGTTATGATCTGTATTCCAGAACCATGGATCAACAATAAAGAGATGTCCCAGAACAAGAAAGATTTCTATCAGTATTATGCAACAATGATGGAGCCATGGGATGGTCCGGCGTCTATCCTGTTCTCAGATGGAGATGTTATGGGAGCTGTGCTTGACCGTAACGGACTTCGCCCTTCCAGATATTACATTACAGATGATGATAATCTGATTCTTTCTTCAGAGGTTGGAGTTCTGGATATCGATCCATCCAAGATTGTGATGAAAGAAAGACTTCACCCGGGTAAGATGCTTTTGGTTGATACGGTTGCAGGACGCGTGATCGATGATGAGGAATTAAAAGAAAAATATGCAAATCAGTTCCCATATGGAGAATGGCTGGACAGTAATCTGATTCAGTTGAAGGATTTGAAAATCCCGAATAAGGATGTGCCAAAATATACAGCTGAAGAGTGTACACAGCTTCAGAAAGCGTTTGGTTATTCTTATGAAGACGTGAAAACTTCTATTCTGACAATGGCAAAGAACGGTGCCGAAGGAACCGCAGCGATGGGAATGGATGCACCGATTTCCGTGCTTTCGCAGAAACGTCAGCCACTGTTCGGATATTTTAAACAGCTGTTTGCACAGGTTACAAATCCGCCGATCGATGCAATCCGTGAGGAAGTCGTGACTTCTACAACTATTTATGTCGGAACAGACGGTAATCTTCTGGAGCAGAAGGAAGAGAACTGTAAGATGCTCAGAGTCAATAACCCGATTCTGACCAATACAGATCTTCTGAAAATTAAAAATATGAAAGTGGATGGATTCAAAGTTGCAGAGATTCCAATCACTTATTATAAAAACACAAGTCTTGAGAAGGCAATCGAGTATCTGTTTATTGAAGTAGACCGTGTGATCCGCGAGGGCGCTAACATTTTAATTCTGACAGACCGTGAGGTAGACGAATGTCACTTCTGGCAGTATCCGGACTGCAGCAGCATCTGGTACGTACAAAGAAGAGAACCTCAGTCGCGATGATTCTGGAAAGTGGAGAGCCTAGAGAGGTTCATCATTTTGCAACACTGCTTGGATATGGAGCATGTGCAATCAATCCATATCTTGCACATGAGTCAATCCGTCATCTGATCGAGGCAAATCTGCTTCACAAAGATTATTATGCAGCAGTAGATGATTATAATTCAGCGGTAATTCATGGAATTATTAAGATTGCATCCAAGATGGGAATTTCAACAATCCAGTCCTATCAGGGAGCAAAGATTTTTGAAGCAATCGGTCTCAAGACAGATTTTATTAACCGCTATTTTACAGATACAGTCAGCCGTGTTGGTGGTATCGGTATTGAAGAAATTGCAGAAGATTACACTGCTTTCCATACAGAAGCATTCGATCCGCTTGGATTGCAGGTTGATATGACACTGGACAGTGTTGGAAAACATAAATATAAAAGTGGCGGAGAAGAACATCTCTATAATCCACAGACAATCCATATGCTTCAGCAGTCCACAAGACGTGGTGATTATGAAATGTTCAAGCAGTATACAGAGATGGTTGATGAGGAAGGCGAGAAGATCAATCTGAGAGGTCAGCTTGATTTCAATTTCCCGAAGAAGAGTGTACCGCTTGATGAAGTAGAAAGCGTAGATTCAATCGTAACAAGATTCAAGACAGGTGCGATGTCCTATGGATCTATTTCAAAAGAAGCACATGAGACAATGGCGATCGCCATGAATATGCTTCATGGTAAATCAAACTCCGGTGAAGGAGGAGAGGATATTGAACGTCTTGACACAAACAGATGCTCTGCAATCAAGCAGGTTGCTTCCGGCCGATTCGGAGTTACATCCAGGTATCTGGTCAGTGCACAGGAAATCCAGATCAAGATGGCACAGGGAGCAAAACCAGGAGAAGGAGGACATCTTCCGGGTGGAAAGGTATATCCATGGATCGCAAAGACTCGTCATTCAACACCTGGTGTGAGCCTGATCTCACCACCGCCGCATCATGATATTTATTCAATCGAGGATCTTGCACAGTTGATCTATGACTGTAAAAATGCAAATAAAAATGCAAGAATTTCTGTGAAACTGGTATCAGAAGCAGGTGTTGGAACAGTTGCTGCAGGTGTTGCAAAAGCCGGAGCCGGAGTTATCCTGATCTCAGGATATGACGGAGGAACAGGAGCAGCACCGAGAAGCTCGATTCAGAATGCAGGACTTCCGTGGGAACTTGGACTTGCAGAAACTCATCAGACATTGATTCAGAATGGTCTGCGTGAGCGTGTCCGTATTGAGACAGATGGTAAGCTCATGAGTGGGCGTGATGTTGCGATCGCAGCAATCCTTGGAGCAGAAGAGTTTGGATTTGCAACAGCTCCGCTTGTAACAATGGGATGTGTTATGATGCGTGTCTGCAACCTGGATACTTGTCCGGTTGGTGTTGCAACTCAGAATCCGGAGCTTAGAAAACGTTTCAGCGGAAAACCGGAATATGTTGTTAACTTTATGCGTTTTATTGCAGAAGAATTAAGAGAATATATGGCAAAACTTGGTGTCCGCACAGTGGATGAACTGGTAGGACGTACAGATCTTCTGAAAGTAAAAGACGTTCCGACATCAGAGCGTGCCGCAACACTGGATCTGTCACAGATTCTGTACAATCCATATGCGAAAGAGAAGAAAGGTGTTATCTTTAATCCAAAGAAAGTCTATGATTTTGAACTTAACAAGACGTTGGATGAAAAAGTACTATTGAAACAGCTTCTCCCAGCCCTTGAAAGAGGAGAAAAGAGAGGACTTGAAGTAGATGTTACAAATACAGACCGTACTTTCGGAACAATTTTCGGATCTGAGATCACAAGAAGATATCCGGAAGGAATGGAAGAAGACAGCTATGTGATCCAGTGTAAAGGTGCCGGCGGTCAGAGCTTTGGAGCATTTATCCCAAGAGGACTGACACTGGAACTGACAGGAGACAGTAATGACTATTTTGGAAAAGGACTTTCCGGTGGAAAACTGGTTGTTTGCCAGCCGAAAGGTGTGAAATTTAAATCAGATGAGAACATTATCATCGGAAATGTTGCTCTTTACGGAGCTACAAGTGGTAAAGCATTTGTAGGAGGTGTTGCCGGAGAACGTTTCGCGGTAAGAAACTCTGGTGCACGCGCAGTTGTAGAAGGTGTCGGAGATCACGGATGTGAATATATGACAGGTGGATGTGTTGTTGTACTTGGACAGGTTGGAAAGAACTTTGCAGCCGGAATGAGCGGCGGTATTGCCTATGTGATCGATCTCGATAACAGCCTGTATCGTAAAGTAAATAAAGCAATGGTCAACATTGAACGTGTCACAGATAAGTATGATGTACAGGAATTAAAAGGAATGATCCAGGAGCATGTTGCTTATACAAACTCTGAGGTAGGTAAGAAGATTCTTGATAATTTCAAAGAATATCTGCCAAAATTCAAGAAGATCATTCCGGAAGACTATGAGAGAATGATGTCCACGATCATCCAGATGGAAGAAAAAGGACTTAGCAGAGAAAAAGCAAAAATCGAAGCATTTAATATGATTAAGAACGGAAGATAGGAGGCATAGAGATGGGAAAACCGACAGGATTTATGGATTATGAAAGACAGGATAAACCGGCAGAGAGCCCATTGGAACGCATCAAACATTTCAATGAGTTCCATACGCCTCTTAGCAAAGAAGAACAGGAGCTTCAGGGCGCGCGCTGTATGGCGTGCGGAGTTCCGTTCTGCCAGTCTGGAAAGCCGCTTGCAGGAATGGCCAGTGGATGTCCACTGCACAACCTTGTGCCGGAGTGGAATGACTTGATCTACAATGGAAACTGGAAGGAAGCTTATTTACGTCTGAAAAAGACAAACAATTTTCCGGAATTTACTTCCCGTGTATGTCCGGCACTGTGTGAAAATGCATGTACCTGTGGACTGAATCAGGAAGCAGTTGCATCAAAAAGTAATGAATATGCAATTATTGAAAATGCATATGAGATGGGATATGCAAAGGCAAATCCACCGAAAGTGCGTACAGGAAAGAAAGTCGCAGTGATTGGTTCCGGTCCGTCCGGACTTGCGGCAGCAGATCTTCTGAACAGAAGAGGCCATCAGGTAACTGTTTTTGAACGTGAGGACAAACCGGGGGGACTGCTCCGTTACGGAATCCCGAATATGAAGCTGGAGAAACAGATCATCGACCGCAAGATTGCTATTATGGAAGAAGAAGGAATTACATTCCAGACAGGATGCAATGTTGGTAAAGATGTGAAAGCAGCAGATATCCTGAAGGAATATGACCGCGTGATCCTTGCATGCGGAGCATCCAATCCAAGAGATATCAAAGCACCGGGAAGAGATGCACAGGGAATTTATTTCGCAGTAGATTTCCTGAAATCAACAACGAAAGCACTATGGGCAAATGATATGAAACTCAAAGCAGGAAGCTATATTTCTGCAAAAGGGAAAAATGTAATTGTAATCGGTGGTGGTGACACAGGAAATGACTGTGTCGGAACATCTATCCGTCATGGGGCAAAGAGCGTTCTTCAGTTGGAAATGATGCCGAAAGCACCGGACGAGAGGACACCGCTGAACCCATGGCCGGAGTGGCCAAGAGTCTGCAAGACAGATTATGGCCAGCAGGAAGCAATCGCTGTGTTTGGTTCTGATCCTCGCGTTTACACAACGACAGTGAAAGAATTCGTAAAAGATAAGAAAGGGAATCTCTGTAAGGCAGTTCTTATCAAGCTTGAGAGTAAGACAGATGAGAAGACCGGACGGAAAATGATGGTTCCTGTAGAAGGAAGCGAGTATACCGTAGATGCAGATCTTGTTCTGATCGCAGCTGGATTCCTTGGAAGTCAGGATTATGTAACAAAAGCATTTGGTGTAGAAGTGAATGAACGCACAAATGTAAAGACAGAGGCAGGAAAATATTCTACAAATGTGAAAGATGTATTCACAGCCGGAGATATGCACAGAGGACAGTCTCTTGTTGTATGGGCTATCCGTGAAGGTCGTGAAGTGGCAAGAGAAGTGGATGAAAGCCTGATGGGATATACAAACTTATATATTCAGTAGAAAATAAAAGATCATACAGTGAAACAGGAATCTGGAAAGTTTATCTAAGAATAAAGAGAACTTTCCAGATTTTTTTGTTACGAAAATGTTACGAAAAAATGAAAAAAGTAAGGAGGAGTATTGAAAATATTACATAAATACGCTATAATATTGAGCATAGAATGTAAATAAAATACCCTCTTGTTACGAGAAATATGTTGAAAAAAAGCGATAGATGTTGTATTATAACATATGAGTATGTGGAATTATAATGTAACTATTTACAACGAGTTATGATACGAAAATTATAATGCATCACATGGGGGACTAGATAAAAATAAGGATAGGTGGAAAGATGAAGTTAAAAAAAGTAAGCAGTATGATTCTTGCAGTAACACTTGCATGTACAATGACTGTTACACCGGTACTTGCCGACGAAGTCAGTGATCTGAAGCAGAAGAAGCAGGAGACACAGAACCAGGTAAGCGATCTTCAGACACAGCTGAATTCACTTATGACCAAGATCTCTGATCTTGAGAATGACCTGATCGAAACAGGTGAGGAAATCTCTCAGACAGAGGAAGATCTGAAAACAGCGCAGGAGGAACAGGAACAGCAGTATGCAGCTATGAAGCTTCGTATTAAGTATATGTATGAAGAAGGAACAGGAACTGCCACAGTGGAGAAGGTACTGACATCCGGAGATATTTCCAGTGTACTGACACAGGCAGAATATTCCCAGCAGGTACATTCTTATGACAGAGACAAGCTCGAAGAGTATGTTGCGACAGTTCAGAAAGTAGAAGATCTTAAGACAACACTTGAGACAAAGATGGCTGATCTGCAGGAGACACAGACAGAGTATGATGCACAGAAGGATGAACTGAACACAACGATTACAGAGAAGAGTAGTGAGATCGCAAATCTCGATGTTAAGATTGATGAAGCTGTAAAGAAAGCAGCGGAAGAAGAAGCTAAGAGAAAGGCAGCAGAAGAAGCAGCAAAGAAAGCTGCCGAGGAAGCAGCTAAGAAGAACAACTCAAGCAGTAGTACTTCTAATAGAAATAACTCAAACAATAGTTCTTCCAGTAGTTCAAACTCAGGAAGTTCAAGCAGCTCAAGCTCAAGCAGTTCAAGCTCCGGTAGCTCAAGCAGTAGTTCTTCCGGCAGTTCAAGCTCAGGCAGCTCAAGTTCTTCCTCATCAAGCCCAAGTTATAGTGCTGATAAGGGAAGCATTATTGTAAATGCGGCGTATTCACAGATCGGAGTTCCATATGTATGGGGCGGAACTACACCGGGAGTTGAACTGGATTGTTCAGGACTTGTACAGTATTGCTACAGACAGGCTGGAATTCCAATTCCAAGAACAAGTGGAGATATTCTTGCGCATGGAACAATCGTAAATAATCCACAGCCGGGAGATATCTGTTGGACACCGGGACATGTAGCAATTTACATTGGCGGCGGACAGATGATCGAAGCACAGCAGACAGGAGTACCGGTTAAGGTAAGTTCTGTACGTGTTACATATTATGTAAGATATTAGAACCAAAAAAGGAATCAGTGATGCTGATTCCTTTTTTTAAACTTTTTTTATTTGCCTGGTACAATTTCCAGCCAGTATCCGTCAGGATCTTCAATAAAATAAATTCCCATAGATGGATTTTCGAAGCAGATACATCCCATCTCTTTATGTTTTTTGTAAGCAGCATCGAAATCATCGACAGCAAATGCAAGATGGATCTCATTATCTCCCAGTTCATATGGTCGATCCATATCACGCAGCCAGGTGAGCTCTAAAAGATGCGGAGTCACACCGTCTGTGAGATATACAAGCTTAAAACTTTCGTCATCGGCAAGTTTTTCACGTTCTACTTTTAAATTCAGAGCTTTCTGGTAAAAATCCAGTGATTTTTCAAGATCATATACATTCAGGTTATTGTGTGCAAATGTAAAATTCATTTTAGTACCTCCATAGAATCATAAGATTTTTATTCACAGTCAAGTGGAATGCTGACTGGAATCTACTTTCTAAGGATATCACAGGAGGGGAGAAAAAATCAATAATGCATAGATAAAACCTGATGGGATAGAGTGATAACACGGAATATAGTGGAAAATGAATGAAAAACATTTTTGAAATGCAAAACATGTGAAAATAAAGCTGAAAAAAACAAAAAAATAAAAAAAGAATGCAAGAACCCATTGACGAAACGTCAAAAATTATATACAATAACAAAAGTGAAAAAATAAAGAAAGTGGAGGATTCCTGCAATGACTGCATATAAAGATTTGAGCAAAGAAGAGTTATTGGAATTAAAGAGTGGCCTGGAGGCGCAGTTTGAAGAAGTGAAGGCAAAAGGTCTGAAACTGGATATGTCCAGAGGAAAACCGTCAGCAGACCAGCTGAATCTGTCAATGGGGATGATGGATACACTGACAAGTGGTGTTGATCTGACTTGTGAAGATGGTGTTGACTGCCGTAACTATGGCGGACTTGATGGAATTGATGAAGCAAAACAGCTTCTTGCAGATATGATGGAAGTTCCGAAAGATAACGTGATCATTTTCGGAAACTCAAGTCTGAATGTGATGTATGATACGGTAGCACGTGCAATGACACATGGTATCATGGGAAGTACTCCATGGTGTAAGCTTGATAAGGTAAAATTCTTATGTCCGGTTCCGGGATATGACAGACATTTCGCGATTACAGAGCATTTCGGAATTGAGATGATCAATGTACCGATGACATCAACAGGACCGGATATGGATATGGTTGAGAAACTTGTAAGCAGTGATCCGGCAATCAAAGGAATCTGGTGTGTACCGAAGTACTCTAACCCGCAGGGAATCACATATTCTGATGAGACAGTGTTCCGTTTTGCGAACCTGAAGCCGGCTGCAAAGGATTTCCGTATTTACTGGGATAATGCTTACTGCGTACATCATTTATATGAAGATAAACAGGATTATCTGATTGAGATTCTGATGGAGTGTAAGAAGGCAGGTAACCCGGATATGGTTTACAAGTTTTCTTCTACATCTAAGATCAGTTTCCCGGGATCAGGAATTGCAGTAATGGCAGCATCTGATGCGAACCTGGAGGATATCAGAAGCACAATGCGTGTGCAGACAATCGGACATGATAAGGTAAATCAGCTGCGTCATGTAAGATTCTTCGGAGATATTCACGGAATTGTAGAACATATGAAGAAACATGCAGATATCCTGCGTCCGAAGTTTGAGACTGTTCTTGAAGTTCTTGAAAGAGAACTTGGCGGACTTGAGATTGGATCATGGATCGCGCCACGCGGAGGATATTTCATCTCCTTTGATGCGCTGGATGGATGTGCGAAAGCGATTGTTGCGAAGGCGAAAGAAGCTGGCGTTGTTATGACAGGAGCGGGAGCAACATTCCCTTATGGAAAAGATCCACATGACAGCAATATCCGTATCGCACCGTCTTATCCAACACCGGAAGAACTTGCAGTTGCCGCTGAAGTATTTGTATTGAGTGTAAAACTGGCAAGTGTTGATAAGATCCTTGAGACAAAATAAATAACAGCATTTTATAAAGACCTTTTGCAAGTGGTTGATCTGCCGGCAGAAGGTCTTTTTCTGATGGTTGACAGTTACTGTTCACTCCCGTGTCAATCACTCCGCTGATTGACACGGAGGATGCGTGTTTTGACTTGAATGCATCTCGCCCCATCGCCAAAGGCGATTTAAAATGGCGAGATGCGTTGCTGGTCACACATCGTG
>OCSG01000732.1_pt1 | contig 25893 bp, 25 predicted proteins | sample 1538831 | NCBI WGS metagenome assembly OCSG01 (sample SAMN04571729, study PRJEB22368) | human gut metagenome | biome: human gut; material: stool | host: Homo sapiens | place: Luxembourg | collected 2012-09-20 | reverse complement strand
ATTTTCGCTAATCACCAAATTTTCAGACACTTATATTTCGTCGAACTCACGTTAAATAGAGGTTACGTGTATAGCCAACTGGGATGGTTGATTTGATGACCATTATGGCATCGGGATTTACTTCCAGTACAAGGTCGATGACTTCCTCTACATGGGTAGTGTCGAAGTAGTTCTTTACTGGGTCGTAATTGGTTGGTGCTGCAATAACAACAAAATCGGCATCAGCATAAGCAGACTTGCCGTCAAGTGTAGCTACAAGGTTCAAAGGCTTTTCGGCCAAATATTTCTCGATATAATCATCTTGGATTGGTGATATCTTATTGTTAAGCTTTTCCACCTTTTCCGGAATTACATCTACTGCTGTTACATGATGATGTTGAGATAGCAATGTAGCTATACTCAGTCCAACGTAGCCTGTACCGGCCACTGCAACTTTAATGTCTTTAAAATCACGCATATTTTTTTTATTTAGTTTTCTTAATATGATTATGTGTTTTCACATTAAATTATCTTGCTCACACTCACCCCGTCAATCGCACGCTGATAAATGTCCTTGGTCATTTTCAAGGAGGATACAACGGACAGATTGCAACGTGTAGCAATTAATTTCAGTGCTTTTGTGATATTTTCACGAACTCTTCCAATTTCTCGACTTTCCATTATCTTGTCATCGGATTTGATAATAGGATATAGGTGGTCGATGGTCGATGGATAGCGGTCGACTATTGCTTGCATGGCTGTGTCCCATTGCACCGTAATGATGGGTGGGGGGGGTGAGAACTTGTGATGTGTAAGTGAGCGTGAAGCCTTTAATGTCGCTTTTCCTATGGGCCAAATCCGCAAAGCTTATTCCTCGACAATAGATGCTGAAGAAGAACATGTCACGGGCAAATGTCCGTGACATGGAGTCTGACAGGTCGGCATAACGCATTCTACGCAATTCTTCCTCCGTAAGCAACTCGCACTTCTGTTTGGATGGCAAGGGCAACTTTATGCCACTCAGCAACGGCAGATGTGGGGCAATGGCTTCTTTTTCCGCTTCTTTGTAGAGGGTATGAATTTGGTACAAATAGAGACGGACGGTTGATTCTTTGTGTCCATTGGCTTTTAGCCATCCTTTGAACTGTGTCATCATTTCTGGTGACAGTTCGCCGAACGTCAATTCTTCTTTGCCTTAGAATTTGGACAGGCATTTGAGTGCCGCACCACGATTATTGGCGACATCACATCTGCCAGCTGCTTTGTCTTTGGCATTTTTTTGACGGAATATGAAAAGAAGTCAGTTCCCATTTTATTTCTCTAAGGTGTACTATTCAAACAGATAGCCGTAGTCGTTTTGCAACGCCTCAAATTCTGTTTCGCAGCGATTATGCAGTTCTTTGTCGCTGTCATTGAATATCTTTATAGCTTTCTCTATCTCTTCCTTTACGGTTCTTCCTGCTTCAAAGATGGGTCTAAGCTCGTCTTTGAAATAGTCGATGAAAGGTGCATAGTAGTAGCCTATCTCTTCTATCATAAAATAGAAGGTGTCATAGGCATCTTTCATATCCAGTTTCTTGTCTCTTACATCTGCAAGAGTTTGAAGACGGAGTATTTCTATATTTTCTACTTGGGCCGACACCTCTTGGGCGGTCTTCACTTGATGAAAGTATCGGTCGATAAAGGCGTTGCGCTCATGTAGGTTGCGCTTGTAGAACAGCTCGCGCTCTTTTTTGTCTGCCTCGTTCTTATTTACTTCTTCAAAACGTTCGGCATGTACACCAGATAGAGCTACAGCCATTCCACCGACATCCATGACGAGCTTGCGGTCTCGGGCTATGCGGATTACATAACCTTCGAGTCCGGCATATTCACCAGTTACAATGCGAAGTAGGGTACGGTTCTTGGAATAATAAATAAAAGGACGAAGAAGGAAACGGAGACGTTCTGGCTCGGTTTCTGCTACACGCATAAATGGCTCCATTTGGTTGCAGGGGATGGTGGCTACCTTTCCTGTACTACAATTTTTACAAAGCTTGTATGGTTTTATGTTTTTATCTAAGTAGTCCTGTAATATTTCTGGGTTACCTTGTAAGAATATCAGTCCACTTACAGAAGGGGTTTCCACTTCGCGCATTCCGCCTCTGTTTCTGTGACGGGGGACATATTTTATTGTCTTATGCACAAAATGGGTTATTCCATCTTTCTTTAGCTGTTCTTCTATCGACTTTACTTTTTGATTGTGTACAAAAAGATAACTCCATGACGTGCAGTTATCTTTATCGTCATTACTTGGAACCACTTCGGGAATGGATTCGTTTTCTTTCTCAGTCTCAGTTTCCTTGTTCACCTGCGAACACTTCTTTATCGCTGAACCAGTCATTTCGTCTGGCTCAGAAACGTGTGTGCCCTCTGGAAATTCATTGCTTTCAGATGTCTGAAAACACTTTGTTTCGTCGGCTGTAGACTGAGAAACCGTGCAATCCTGTTTCATAACCTCTCCGCTACTTTATGTCACTGCTGGCTGCTATCACCTGGGATAACAATGCCAATTTTACAATAACATTGTTCATAAATTCATACTATCTGTGTGTATGTTTGTCCAGTTATGGGATTCAATGTTTTACAAATCAAATGTGCTGATTGCGCCGCATTTTTACCTCATAGTGGCTTTGTGTCTCTATCTCTTTACATACTGTTTTCACATGATAAAACAGTATCTACCTTGCAAAGGTACTACTTTCCCTTCACTTCTTATCATCTTTGAATGAAAAAGTTTAGCAAAACCCCGAATTTCCCCTAAAGTGTTTTACAAATCCGCCTTTTCAAGGCTTCAAAAGTCCTTTGTTTACAGCATTCTTTCTCATTGTGCATGTTTTATCATGTGAAAACAATCACTCCTTCCTCCATTTGTTAAACACTACTCAACCTCCAATCCTCTTTATAATCCTCTTATTTGCCTCGTTGATTCTTGATATATCGATGGAGTTCAGATACACCTGCGTCGTCTTTATGGAATTATGTCCCATTCCCTCACTAATGACAGCGATGGGTATGTTCATATCTCTGGCCACGCTTGCCCAAGTATGGCGTGCGACATAAGTGGTAAGCGGCATTTTCAATTCCGCCATTTCTCCGAACTTCTTCAATGCACGGTTTATGTTTATCTGCATACGTTGGTATTGCTTGTATTCCGTGCCATCCTCCTCCTTTATAATAGGAAGTAGATACGATCTGTTTTCCATTTGATGGGCATAGCGGTCCAGTATCTTCTGTTGCGCCTTTTCCCATTCCACCATCAGACATTGGTTTGTTTTCTTGCGACAATAGGTCCACATGCCGTTCTTCAAGTCTGTCTTTCGCAGATAGGCAATATCCACGAAGGGCATTCCACGCATGTAGAAGCTGAACATGAAGATGTCACGAGCAAGAGCCATTGTAGAGTTTTCTGGCAGTTCAAGGTTCGCTATCACTTTCAGTTCCTTCTCGCTGATTGCTCGTTTTGTTGTCTTGACGTATGACAGACGCACATGGCTGAACAGATTCGTGTTGTTCAACAGACCTTCTTCTACCGCCTTACATAACAGAGTGTTGAGCGTGCGCAGATAGCAGCGGATGCTGTTCTGCTTCAATCTCTTGTCTATAAGCCAAGCCTCGTAACACTCTATCATATCAGGTGTGAGTTCATCGAATGTCAAATCCACATCCTCACGGAATACCTTGAAACGTCGATAGGCATTTCCGTATGTACGGGCAGTGCCTTGTCGCTTCATCTGCTCTTTCTTGGTCACTTGCTCCTGCAAGAACACAAACACAGTCTTATAAGTCTGTTCCTTGCTGAAGGTTTCGCACAGCTCTTCTACAGTATAATCCTTGTGGCTGCGTTCCAACCTGTCAAGGATAGTCTGCCAACGCTTTAATGTCCAGTCGATTTTACACTGCATCAGTGCCAACGCCCCCTTCCGTTCACTCCTTGCTGCCACCACGATTGTCTCCGTATTCTCATCCCACTCGTCGGCATAAATGTGGTGTTCCGTACTTATCCACTTCACCTTGCGTTTGTGTATCACCTGATAGTATAATGTACCTTCCGTTTCTGGTACAGACGAGGGACGAAATTTGAGTTTTATAGTTGCCATAAATCGTTTTTTGAATTTGTTACTACTATATAAATTAGGGTCTTGCCCCAACACATTGTCGTGACAAGACCCTCAATAGATTATAATAGCAAGCTTTGAACTAATATTTGTTTTTATTGTGCTGTTTTTTCCTGTGGACTTTACTATGGTTCATACAACAACCTAAGCTCCGTATTCCGTCTTCTCCTTATTGAAGCAATCACCTTTCCTTTCCATCTGCAGAAGTCCAAATACTCCCTTTCTATATCCCTTTCCCCACGCTCTATCTTCTGCAACAATCGGCTTTTACGGAACGTTCTTCTATCTCCAAGCACTTTATACGGCCCTACATTGTAAGCAAGTACCGCTAATAACAACGAATCCTTTCCGTACTTGCGGAACATTCCGCAAAAGGTTCTCAGGTCACTTCGTAGCAGCGAGTCCGCTTGCTCCAATGTCAGGTTTATCTTGAAGTTCTCATGTGGTTGCACACAATGTTCCCATCCTATATAGGGGTAGTTGCGCTTGATGTCGTGCCAACCTTCATAGAACTTGATGCAGCGTACCGCGCGTTCAAAAAGAGGGAAACGAAATATTCCTAAGTCCGACTGGGTAGGTGTGGCGGTCTGTGCTCGCACCATTGGGCTCAAGCACAGCAGCAACGCCATTATCTTTATTTTTACCTTCATTTGACTCGGTATCTTTGTATCGTATTTATCATCGACTTCACTTCCTCTCCAACTTGCACAAAATTCTTATATAGGATGCGTTCCCGTTCGTCTCTCGACTTAAATGTGTAGAACTTGGGCAACGCCACATAGCCATCTTCTTCTTTTTTGATGTCTGCCATGTTGAAGTCCGTCTTGCAGTAGAACTTACTGGTCTTGAACTCCTCGCCCTCTTGTATGTTCATACTGCCACCGCGTCCTGTCTTGGTTTTCACAAAGTCACGTGCTGTCTGACCGCATATCCATCCTGTCGGCATATCCGAGATTTTCGAGGCTGGAACCAGGCTATCCATATTCTCATTGAGATTGATGCTTGTCTTGTCACGGTCGATGGTCACGCCTTTCTTCAACTGCACCACCTTGCCGAAGATGTCCGAGGACAACCACTCCAAGGTTTCCTTGCTTCGTGCCGAACCGCTCACCACATTGCCTACGGTGGTGATAATCTTCTGCATTCCAACTTTCCCATAGTCGGCTTCCAGCTGCGGAAGTTCCTGAAAACCTAACGTCACGCTCACTTTGTTGCTTCGTGCCGTACCTATCAGTCGGTCTATCTTGTGGAAATACAAGGTGGGCAACTCGTCCACGATGATGCTTGTCGGGATATTCTTGCCTTGTCCGGTATTCACTCTCGTCACCAGTCGATTGAGGATTAGGGCGTTCAGTGCTCCAATAATGCTTTCCATTTTTGGGTCATTGGCTATCAGCAGATAACTGGGGTTCTTAGGGTCGCTGACTTTCAGGTCGAAGTCATCTCCATCTTTATGGAATATCCAGTAGCTTTCCTTTGTGGCAAGTCTGGAGGTGTACACACGCTGTGTACCTATCATACCTTCCAACTGTTCCATAGCTCTGTTCTTCAATGCTGTCTGGAACGGACCGAGCAATGGTGCTACTTCATTGTCTGTTTCCAACACCTCAAAGATGGTTTGGTAACTTTCGTTCAAGAAGGAGAGGATATGGGGCATATCGCTGTACTTGCCAAGCCAATAGGCAGGTTCCACTTCGTTCCCCATCCTGTCGAATACTCTTCCTGTGCGTATCATACGCAACGTATGCTTATCCTGCACCTTTTCTGCTATCAGCATGTTGCCGTCCTTGTCGTATGGTTCTTTCTCCCAGTTACAGAAGAAGTAGATACATGCTGCCAAGAAGTTCACAGCTGATGTTTGAAAAAACTGGTCACTGCCGCCACCGCCTTCTTTCTTGCCTTTCTGCAACGACTCCAACAAGGTTTCCGCCGTTTCACTCGCTGCTGCCAAATTGTTGATATACTTCAACTGGATAGGGTTCACTCTTCTTGAATACTCCACGTCTACGAAGTTAATCATATTGAACTTCATGCCCTTTGGCATCTTGCTGTCCTTGGCATTTTTGTTCTTCAGATAATGGTAATACAGCTTCGTCGCAAGTGTCGGAAACTTATAGTCGTACAAGACGACCGCAAAACCTTTCTCGCTATGCTGTCTGATGAATGGTTCGATGATGGAGAAAGTCTTACCAGAGCCTGGTGTTCCCACCACCCATGTGCCTCTAAAGGGATTGACAATGTTTACCCATCCCTTTCTAAACTTACCCTTATAATAGTAGCGCATGGGATATTCACACTGTAGTCATTGGTCTGCAAATCCTTGCATTGTTCAAAACTCTCGTTCTCGAAGTTGAAACGGTCTTTCAACAGTCCTTCCTTCAGGAACTTGCTGATGTTGTCCAAGGCTATATGCACCAATATCACACCAATGATGGATGTTGCCATATATAATAAGGTTTTCAGCGAGAACATATATACTCGCATTTCCATCGGTGTATTGAACAGCCAGACGGATAACACAATGAAGCCTACGCCACTCACCAATGGATAAAGCACGGGATGCTTAGTTGACTTTGACCATACACAAAATAATAAAGTCGTACCCAACCTTACCGTCGGGTACGACTTTCATGTCTGTCATTTTGAATTCTGTTAGCCGCTAAAAAAGCTCATCCAGATTTTCATACCAGCAATTACCTCTAAATATTCTTTCTTATCAATCTGCTGAAATCGATTTATAAAAATCAGCAACATCATCATCATCAATTATATAAGACACTTGATTATTCGTCTTGGCTATTTCCAGCAACTGATTTTTTTCCCCTCGCGTCCATTTTTTGATTTGTTTCAGTTTTGAAATCACAGAATGAGTTTGCTTAAAACTATTACTGTTCTCCAAATCAAGTATCAGTTTCTGTTTTTCCCTATCTTCATGACTGTCTATATTCATGTTATGATCCACCTGTTCCTGTTTGCATTGAAAATGAACAGACATCAGTTTTTCATTCGAGGCCGTTTGGTCGATAATTGCTTTCACCAATTTGTCTAATTCCGAATCGTCTGTATAATCAGCTGGAGCGAAATATTTTATTCGCTTGTCTTCCATCATCTTATAGACCTTTCGTCTGTCTCTCGTCTCAGGATTATAAACCCCAATCGAATGACCAGAATGAGAATTAACAAGTTTCATGCAAGGTATATCCGTATCACTGTCCCCTATGTAGACCATATTTCTAAAAGGAATACGAATATCCTCTGGATTAAAATAGTCATTGACACCTGAATCATTCACATCCAATGTCCCTTCACAATTCTAAAAAGAAACTGTGTTTTGCTCGTATAGTTTATGACTTGCGCTGGCCATTTTGCCTCTCCATTTTCATCATAGTAGAAAGAACTCGCATAGATTTTCTCAAACTCATTAGCAACTTTCGTTCCTTCAATCATTTCCTTTAGACCGGATGAAATGATGTAATGTTCCACAATCACCCCCTTGGTTTCGCCATACTCTCTGATACGCTTAAACCAAGTGTCTACTCCAGGAAACAAACTCACTTTGGCACCATAATCCATCAATGTCTTTCGATTGAATATGAATCTTCCACGCGCCTTTTGAATCATGGTGTACATGTAGGCCAGATTTTGGTCCATATCATTACTCTCAGCCAATCCATTAGACTCTGTCCAAAAAGATTCTACTTCGTACCCCACAGATTGTATATACCCCTGTGCTTGCATATCATTAGGCGACAATGTCTTGTCAAAGTCGTAACATATTGCAAGTACAGGTCGGTCCTCCTTGGTTTTTCTTTCAAATACTTTTTCCATTCTCTCTCATAAAAAATAGAATGAGGCACAATTACAATCAATCATGCCTCATTTAAATTTATCATTCAGAATCTATACTTACTTAACATCCTCAAAAATAATTACTATTGAAAATCAAATAGTTGTATTTTGCATGGTACAAATATGATTTATAATTAAGAGAAATATCCGAGTATGCTACCTATCGTGCTAATACTTGACAATAAATTCGTTGTTTAAGAATTATTATAGATTTTTAATGGCAATGATTATTTTTATCAGATATTTGCATTGCGTATTGCTTGTTTGCAAATGGTATGTATTTGTTATCATAAAACATTGATATACAAAGAAAATCGCTTTCTGTGTCTGTTTTTGTCTTTCGTTTTTTACGAAAAACCACCGTACCTTTGCAAACAAAAACGAGAAACAGATAGACATGGCAAGAAACCGAAACATATTGCTCACGCTGACGATTGAAAGTCCCATAGTGCTTGTAGCGGCTATGGCGGCTTTCCGTCTGCATGAACTTGTTGCCATGCCTTCCGAAATATCAGTTCTTATACTTGTTGCAATATACGCTTGCCTAAAAGTCATATCTATTCTTTGTTCACCAATCCTCAAGAAGTTCGCATCGTCTGAATGTTCGGCTATGCAAATTCAAACAGCAAGTATTACAACTGCCCATAATGACACAGAAATTCAGAAACAAAGAATGGAATTGTTCCACCAAGAATACCAGTACGAGCAACAACAATATTTGCAGAGAAAAGAAAATGCCGATGAAGCCAAACTCCAAGCTGTACTGAAGTATACAAAAGATACATTCAAAAGCCTTGATTTTGATGAAGCCGAAGTATTCCAACTCTGCGAGTGTGTTCGTTATTTCGTAACCAACAAACTGGCTCTTACACAAACAGACATTCGCATCAAGAGACGAGCATCTGTCACTCAGATAGCTTTGAAGAATTTTGCATGGAACATAGCATTTCAGTATAATATCGGTGGCGATGTAACTGCACTATTTGTTATGCGCACTTTCAATGAGTGGTTTGCCAACTCCACACTTGAAACCATCAGAAAGAATCTGCGTACTACAACAGGCAGACATAAGATTGAAATCAATGAGAAAATCATTTCTAACGCTCATGGTCTGTTATAATAAATTAAATATTCTATAGACTTAATCAATTTACCACACAAAATCACTATCTTTGCGTTAAATTCATTATATTTACAACAATATGGAAGATTTGAATCAACTTAAGTTGGTATTGGTCAAGAAAAAGAAAACCAACAAATGGTTGGCAGAACAGCTGAATGTAAATCAAACAACTGTTTCAAAATGGTGTACGAATACCAGCCAACCAGATTTAGCAACACTGAAACGTATTTCAGAATTGCTGGATGTCAACGTGAGTGAGATTATAAATTTTGATTAAACAACAAATGGTCATGAAATTAGGCAAATTAGAACAAATAACAGACTTGCGCTCTATTTGGAAACATGAAGCAAATGATTTCACTCCTTGGCTTGCCAAAGAGGAAAATCTTGCTGCATTAAGTGACGCCATTGGCATTGAACTTGTTTTAGAGGAACAAGATCCAATGTTGGTGACTTTAGCGTTGATTTGTTTGCAACAGAAGAGGGTACGGGTAGAAAGGTTGTTATTGAGAACCAATTGGAAGAAACTAATCATGACCATTTAGGCAAAATTATAACGTATGCGTCAGGAAAAGATGCAGAGGTAATTATATGGATTGTCAGAAAGGCCCGCGATGAACATAAAAAAGCAATAGAATGGCTTAACCAACATACAGATGATAGTTCAGCCTTCTTTCTCATAGAAATTGAAGTTTGGAAAATAGGCAATAGTGACCCTGCTCCTAAATTTAATATAGTAGAACGTCCAAATGATTGGGCTAAAGCTATGAAAAATGTGTCAATCACCAACACCCAATCTCAACAGATGCAATTCTGGCAACATTTTGTTGACCGCTGGGACAACGATCCCAATTTTGCACATACGTTTAGAAGACGAAAGGCACATCCACAAAACTGGTATGACCTAAGTATTGGAAGTTCTGAGTATCATGTTTGTATGGAAGTACATTTCCAAAAGAATGATATTAATGCGGGATTGTATATACCTGACAACAAGAACATTTATAAATCTCTATTAGACAACAAGAAGGAAATAGAAGATTCTTTAGGCGCATCCGTTGAATGGCGTAATGCCAAAAAAGCGAGCCGTTTTCTTGTAAGTAAGAGTCTTGATATAAACAATTCTGACAAATGGGATGAAGCGTGCGATTGGCTTATGGATATGTGTCTCAAAATCAAAGTGGTTACCAATAAGTTTAGCAAATAGGTTATGAGTAAGTTCAATGAAGCGACAAGGGTTCAAATGCCTGCAATGATGCATCTGACACGTTTAGGTTACAGCTATTTTGGAAAAATCAATGAAGATATGGCAGGCAATGTTTACGACCCTGATACCAATATACTTATTGATATTTTCAAACAGCAATTTGAATTTTTGAATCCATCTGCAAAAGGTGAATTCGGGCAAACCTTTCGTGCCATAAGGCAAGAATTGGCTAATGACGACCTTGGCAAGTCATTTTATAAACGACTAACAACAGCATCACCTGTACGACTAATAGATTTTGAGAACCCACAGAACAACTCGTTTCATTTCACAGCGGAGTTTACTTGTAAAAATGGTCAGGACGAATTCCGTCCCGACATAACCCTGTTTGTCAATGGCTTGCCTCTTTGCTTCATTGAGGTGAAGAAGCCAAACAATCATGGTGGCATGGTGGCAGAGAGTAAGCGAATGAACCACGAACGCTTCCCGAACAGGAAGTTCCGTAGGTTCATTAACATTACTCAACTAATGATATTCTCCAATAACATGGAATATGACACGATGGGAGGTATTGTGCCAATTCAAGGTGCTTTCTATTGTACGGCTGCAAGAGAATGTGCACCATTCAACTGCTTCCGTGAGGAGAATCCATCCAACCTTCCCATTGCGCCATTCATAAAAGAATATCCTTACGAAAACATCAAGCAAGACGAGGAGAAGCGCATACTGTCTGATTTCAACTGTCAGGTAATTCACCACACGCCCGAATACCAGACCAACCTTGATGTGAACACACCGACAAACCGTATACTTACATCCATGTGTAGCCCAGAACGCTTGCTGTTCCTCATCAAGTATGGCATAGCTTATGTGAAAATGGAAAAGGAAGTGGACGGCAAGATAGAGAGCACCGACCAAAAACACATTATGCGCTACCAGCAGATGTTCGCGTCGTTAGCCATCCGTGAGCAGTTGAGAGATGGTGCCACGTCTGGCGTAGTATGGCATACGCAGGGAAGTGGAAAGACAGCACTGTCCTATTACCTCACTTATGTCCTTTCTGATTATTATGCCAAACACAACATGGTGGCGAAGTTCTATTTCATTGTCGACAGAATAGACTTGCTGGAACAAGCCACACAGGAGTTCGAAGCAAGGGGATTGGTGGTATCTACTGCCAACACTCGTGCTGAGTTAATGGCACAGTTCCGCAACAACCATGCACAGGAAGGAAATAGCGGTCATCTGGAGATAACAGTTGTCAATATCCAGCGTTTTTCCGAAGATAAGGAGAAAGTCAATCTTCCTGCTTACGCTATAAACTTGCAGCGTATCTTCATCATGGACGAGGCACATAGAGGATATAAGCCTGGAGGATGCTTCTTGGCAAACCTTTTCGATGCTGACCCAAATTCCGTCAAGATAGCTTTGACTGGCACACCGTTGTTAAAAAGCGACTGTGCTTCGAGTGTCGTCTTTCAACGATATTTCCATACCTATTATTACGACCGCTCCATTGCCGATGGATATACGCTGAAGATTATTCGTGAGGACATCGAGACATCATACAAGGAGCGCCTGTCGGAAGTATACGACAAGCTCGAAACTCTTGTACAAAAGAAGGACATTAAGCGTTCGCAAATCATAGAGCATGAGAGTTATGTGAACGAACTTGCCCATTATATATCAGACGACCTCCGTCAATTCCGCAAAATTCAAGGTGACGATACTTTGGGGGGCATGGTCATTTGTGAGACAAGCGAACAGGCACGCAAACTGTATGAAGCCTTTCAGCACATGCCAGACGGCGGGCAGACACAAACCATACAAATAAAAATGGGCGACCAAGTATGGATGGCAGCCGAAGCCATGCCGATGTATGGAACGAAAAAGAAGCCTTTGAGAGTAGGACTGATACTTCATGACAGCGATGACAAGGAGACACGCAAGCAAATCATCAAGGACTTCAAGAAGAATATGAGTATCGACTTGCTCATTGTCTTCAATATGCTCTTGACAGGATTTGACGCACCACGGCTGAAACGTCTTTACTTCGGCAGAAAACTGAAAGACCACAATCTTCTACAGGCTCTCACTCGTGTAAACCGCCCATATAAAGACAACAGATATGGCTATGTCATCGACTTCGCCAATATAAAGCGAAACTTCGAGGAAACCAACGAGGCTTATCTCAAGGAGCTTAACAGGTTCAACAACCCTGATGAAGTGGATGGTGACCACACAACCGACACATTCTCGCAAGTAATAGAAGACCCAGAAGAGTTAATCAGGCAGATGCGTGATGTGCGGCAGACTCTGTTCGACTACACTACAAACAATGTGGAGGAGTTTTCGTCTGAAATATCCTCCATAGAGGATAAGCAAGTGTTGCTTGACTTGAAAAAGACACTCATATCCGCTAAGGACTGTGCCAACATTGTACGCACCTTTGGTGATGATGACTTGAAGGAGGCTTTCGGCAAGTTAGAGATTACCAGACTGCCCGATATGTTGAAGGAGGTGCAACACCATATAGACATCATCAACCAGAAGGAAGCCTTTGCCGTGTCCGACGAGACCAAGCAGCTTGTCAACGAGGCCATGCAGGACATCCGTTTCAACTTCTCAAAAATTGGTGAGGAGGAGATGAAGATGATTGCAGGTGGACGTGAATTGCAGGACAAATGGTCAGTGGCAATACGTAAGTTCACGGAGAACACCGACCCTGACGATCCTGAATACATCACCTTGCGCGACGCTTTCATGCAGCGGTTCAAGGAGCATGGCTTTGTGGTTGACAGCATTGCCAAATTCAATCAGGAGAGCAAGGAACTTGATGAAATCATCGAACGGCTTGTCAAGTTGCAGGAAAGCAACAACCGCTTGCTGAAAAAGTATAATGGCGACACCAAGTTTGCCAATGTTCACAAGCGCATACGCGAGGAGAACAAACGGCGTTTTGCGGAGCATAAAGCCGCCATATTCAGCTATTATGACGACAATATCGTGGCTATCCTCACTGACATAAAATCGGAGATAGACCAAAAGGTGTACGACCGCAACGACATATTGAAGAAAGACGAGTATTTCGAGATGACTGTAATGACCGAAATTGCACAGGCTCTCTACAACTATCCCACCATTGAGCCGCAAATGGACGACTTCTCATTCATCCAGACTCGCATAGCACGTCAGTACATCAACCAATATAACGCAACATACCCAAGAAATTAAAACAAGAATATGACTATAAGAGAAAAGACAGTGGCTCTCATTGATGCCTTGAAAGCCACTTGCAAGACATACGGCATGGGCAACGACGGAAATGAGTATAAAATCATTACGCAGGTGTTTCTGTATAAATTCCTGAACGATAAGTTCGGCTATGCCCTCAAAACGTCAAAGAGTCCATACGCTGCAAAAATACGCACAGCAGAAAAGTGGGAGGTGGCTTACAATCAACTTACCGACATGGAACGCATGATGCTTTGGGCTTCACTGTCGCCCGACCTGCCCCGCTTGAAACCGGAACATCTGATAGCCAACCTGTGGAACCAGCAGGCTAAGGGCGACTTTGACTTCATCTTCGACAATACGATGAGCGACATTGCCGAACAAAATCTTGCTATATTCTCTACACAGACTACACAGAACACCAAGATTCCGCTCTTTGAGCCACTTACGCAATATGTTACAGACGTAGCACAGCGTGCGCCGTTTGCCCGTGCAATGGTCGACAAACTCGCGAACTTCTCGTTTGAGGAAGCCTTCTCTGAACACTACGACTTCTTTGCCAACATCTTTGAGTATCTTATCAAGGACTACAATACGGCTGGCGGTGGCAAGTATGCCGAGTATTACACGCCCCATGCCATTGCCACCATCATGGCGCGTCTGTTAGTGGGCGAAAATGCCGACCTTCACAACGTGGAGTGCTACGATCCATCGGCAGGTACTGGCACATTGCTTATGGCGTTGTCTCACCAAATAGGCGAAGACCGTTGCACCATCTTTGCACAAGACATCTCACAGCGAAGCAACAAGATGCTGAAGCTCAACTTGCTGCTCAACGGACTTGTGTCCTCGCTCGACCATGCCATACAGGGCGACACACTTGTTGCGCCTTATCACAAGAGCGATGACGGTCAGAGCTTGCGCCAGTTCGACTTCGTGGTGAGCAACCCTCCTTTTAAGATGGATTTCAGCGACACTCGCGAGAAAATTGCCGCTTTCCCTGCTCGTTTCTGGGCTGGTGTACCTAAAGTTCCTGCTAAGAAAAAGGAAAGTATGGCTATATATACTTGCTTCATCCAGCATGTCATCAACTCATTGAAGAACGGCTCTGGCAAGGGTGCCATCGTTATTCCGACTGGTTTTATTACGGCAAAGAGCGGTATTGAGAATAAGATATTGAAGCATATCGTTGAAAACAAGATAGTGTATGGTTGTGTCTCCATGCCAAGCAATGTATTTGCCAACACAGGTACAAATGTGTCTGTGTTGTTCTTCGACGCATCCAAGACTGCCGACAAGGTAGTGCTTATCGATGCAAGCAAACTCGGCGAGGAATACAAGGACAGTAACGGCCTGAAGAAAGTGCGTCTGCGTGACGAGGAAATAGAGAAGATTGTTACGACGTTCCAAAGCAAGGAGGCTGTGGATGATTTCTCTGTTGCCGTTACTTATGATGAAATCAAGGAGAAGGGCTACAGTCTGTCTGCAGGTCAATATTTCGACATCAAGATTGACTATGTGGATATTACAGAAGACGAGTTCAACAAGCGGATGAGTGAATACGAGGCTACGCTAACACAACAATTCGAGGAGAGCCATCGTTTAGAGAATGAGATACTGGCTCAGTTGCGCAGCATTTCATTCAACCCTAACGCAAACAAATAGTAAAGGCATGGAAAAAGCTATTAGTATATTGGACAAGGACTACTTGCAATGGGTTAAAGAACTTTGCAAGCGTTATCGGAAAAGCCAAATAAAGGCTGCGGTAAAAGTCAATAATGTAGTTCTACAATTCTATTGGGAACTTGGTAGAGATATTTGCAACAAAGCTGCAGAAAACATTTATGGAAGTAAATTCTACGCTACGCTGAGCCGTGACTTGCGCCATGAAATGCCTGATGCAGAGGGATTGTCCGAAAGAAATTTGCGCTATACAAAGAAGTTCTATTGTTTGTACCAACAACAGGTAGAAAATTTGCAGCAACTTGCTGCAAATTCCGACAATGGAACGTCGCAGCAACTTGCTGCAAAATTGGGCGAGGGATATTCAAAACCGGAAACAGCCATACATATTCTGAACGATTTGTTCTCTGTTCCTTGGGGACACCAAATGGTACTTATAGACAAATGTTCAGGTGATGTTACCAAATCTTTGTTTTATGTGCAGCAAATTGTGGAAAATGGTTGGAGTCGTTCCATGCTACTCAATTTCATTAGTACAGGATTGTATGAACGTCAAGGCAAGGCTCTTACCAATTTCAAGAATACATTGCCTGAGGTTGACAGCGATTTAGCACAAGAACTGACAAAAGATCCATACAGTTTTGCCTTTACTGGCATAACAAAGCCATACAACGAGCGCATTCTAAAAGATGCACTACTCAACAATATCACCACATTCTTGACTGAGCTTGGAACAGGCTTTGCATACGTTGGCAAGGAGTATCGGTTACAGATTGGAGAGACAGAGAACTTTATAGACCTGTTGTTCTACAATCTCAATCTTTCGTGCTATGTCGTGATTGAGGTTAAAATCGGCAAGTTTGCATTTGCTGACGTAGGGCAACTCGGAGGTTATGTCGTGGCATGCAACCATATCCTTCGCAAGGAAGGACGAGACAATCCTACTATAGGACTGCTCATTTGCAAAGAAAAAGACCGTATACAGGCGCAATATGCCTTGGAGTCAAGTAGCCAACCGATAGCCATATCAGAGTATGAACTTGAAAAGTTCTATCCTGAAAAAATAGAAGGCACCATGCCTACAATAGAAGAATTGGAGGCAAAACTTGGAGATAGTACGAATAAGTAAAATTATGGAATTAAAGAAATATAAACTTGCCGACATCGCCAATATTGAAATTAGCGGTGTTGACAAGAAAACAATAGAGGGTGAAACACCTGTGCGTTTGTGCAACTTTGTTGATGTCTATTACAACTGGGCTATCACCAAAGAAAAGGCAAAATCATTTATGCTTGCGTCTGCCAAACAGACCGAGATTGATAAATGTTCAATTGGCAAAGGTATGGTAGCCATTACAAAGGATAGTGAAACAAGGGACGATATTGGTATTGCTACCTACATTGCCAATGATTTCGAGGATGTACTTCTGGGCTATCATTGCGCCTTGATTACTCCCAATCCTGCTATTGTTGACGGAAAATATCTGAATGCTTTTATGCATACACGATACATTCAGAAGTATTTTGAGAACAATGCTTCTGGAAGCGGTCAGCGATACACACTTTCCAATGATACAATAGGCAATATTCCAGTATTGCTTCCGTCAATAGAGGTACAACATACCATTGGAAAGGTGTTATCAGATATTGACCGCAAGATTGAACTTAACAAGCAGATAAATGATAATTTAGAGGCGATGGCAAAGCAACTCTACGACTATTGGTTTGTGCAGTTTGACTTCCCGAACGAGGAGGGCAAGCCGTATAAATCGAGTGGCGGAGCTATGGTGTGGAATGAGAAACTGAAGCGTGAGATACCCAAAGCATGGTACGCAGACAATATCTGTAAGATTGCAAACATTTTGAGTGGCGGTACACCAAGTAAAGCCGTTGGCGACTATTGGAATAATGGTACTATTCCTTTCTTCGGTCCAACTGACTATAATGGAAATGTTTTCCAAATTAAGACAGCAGACCATATAACGCAAAAAGGCTTGGAACATTGTGTATCTTCTCTTTTTGAAGAGGGTATTGTTATAATAACAGCTCGTGGTTCAATTGGAAAACTTGTTATAGTAGGAACGCCTATGGCTATGAATCAATCATGTTATGCTTTACAGTCAAAGGAAGAAGAATTTGAATACCTGTATTTCCTAACTACTCAACTAATAGATTGTTTAAAAGCAAAAGGGTCAGGTTCTGTATTCAAATCTATAATTGCATCGGATATAGAACATTCAACATTGTGTGTTGCAACAGAGAATGTTGTATCAGACTTCTGTAAAAAGGTGAAGCCGCTGTTTGAAAAGTTAAAAGCAAACACAATAGAGATTGCTGAACTCACTAAGCTGCGAGACGAACTATTGCCTCTCTTAATGAACGGTCAAGCCACGGTAAATTATCATTTATCCGACGATTGATAGCAATTTTATTGTCTATATCAGTGAGAATACGCCCTATATTCTTCTGAACTTCAAAATCTGGCACCCAAACGGTACAGTCTTTGATTTTTTCGGGAGAAGTATGGCGTATTTTCGTTTGTTGGGCAGCAGCACTTAACTGTTGTCTCACAATAGACGAAGAAATCAGATAGTAGCAAAAATTAGGGTCAAGAAGCCCCTCTTTGCGTCTTACAAGGGCTACATCCTGACTTTGAATATACTTGCCACTTTCTGGAATACGTGCAGTTGTTCCCAACAATCCAAGCGATTGCTCTGTAAGTGGAGTGATAATATCACCTTTGTTGAGTATAAATTCATCACGAACTGTGCCTGTAAAATACAAATCCGTCTTGGAAGTGTTTTCTTTGAACCCACCTCCATTCATATTGAAATTTCCAAGGGTTAAACGTATAAGTTTTCCCTCCTCTGCGTAGAACTGACCAGATAGACTTGCACCACGAGTAACCTCAACCAGTTCACCCAGCTTATATTTTGTCATTTTCATATTCTGCTTGCTTTCATTTTGTGATGCAAAGGTACTCAAAATCAAGCAGAATCTCTAATTTGTAAACCTTAATTAAGGAATTTGCGGTGTGCTATCTTTACATTTGTCTGATTTACCATAGCATAATGCAGCGTTGTGTAAATCTTCACGTGTCCCAACATCTTTTGCACCTGTTCTATTGGCATGCCTTTGTCTATAGCCATAGTTGCCAATGTCCTGCGGAATTTGTGAGGGTGAACCTTGTTGAGGTTTACTTTCTTTCCGAGTTGGCGCAAACGAACCTCTACACCACTAATGGTTAGGCGTGTGTGTGGTTCATGCAGACTTACAAACAGTGCAGGGTTGGTATCTGTGCGTTGCTCCAAATACTTTTTGAGGTGGATTTTAGTCCGTGCGTTGAAATATACCTCACGCTCTTTGTTACCCTTGCCAAACACCACACACTGGCGTTCTTGAAAATCTATGTCCTCACGATTGATTTTTACTAACTCACCTACACGCATACCTGTACTAAGCAGCAAATCAATCATAGCAATATCACGCAATTCTTGGCAACTGTCACGCAACACTTCTATATTCTCGTCTGTTAGCACTTCTTTCACCAAAGCATCTGTGCGTACCTTGTGGATTCTGCGCACAGGACTTTTGGTGATATAGTCCTCGTCTTCAAGCCAAGAGAAAAAGCTGGAATAGATGCGTCGCAAGTTGTCAATCGTAACCTTGCTTAATCCTCTTTGTTCCTGCTGTTCTGCCAAATAGCAGCGAATGTCATTTGTCGCAATGTCACAAACATTTTTCTTAACTGTGGCTATCAGCTTCTCAATGGAAGATTTATAATAGTGGATTGTCTTGTCAGAACAACCCTCCACTTTCTTTGAAGATATAAAAGTCCCAAGAAGTTCTGCATTTTCTTTATTGCGCTGTTCTTCTTCGGTCGCTTTGGGCGTTATCTCACACTCAGATAGTGCCTTTTGGGTCACATCTGTTAGCAATTCCAACTGATTATTAGTCAGAACCGCTCGCATACCGTCTAAAACGGCTTGTATAATTGTTTCTTTCATGCCATAAAATTGTATTGGTCTCTATATAATATAAGGGAAGAAAGAAATGCACCGATAAATGATAATTTAGAGGCGATGGCAAAGCAACTCTATGACTATTGGTTTGTGCAGTTTGACTTCCCGAACGAGGAGGGCAAGCCGTATAAGTCGAGTGGAGGAGCTATGGTATGGAATGATAAGCTGAAGCGTGAGATTCCGCAAGGGTGGAGCAATGGCGTATTATCTGATGTAGCCAACATCACGATGGGGCAATCACCTGATGGCTCTTCTTACAATGAAGATGGTGAAGGCATTATTTTCTATCAAGGTAGTACAGATTTTGGACTTCGTTTTCCAAATATTCGACAATACACAACTTCGCCAAGCCGATACGCAAATAAGGGCGATATTCTTATGAGCGTAAGAGCACCAGTTGGAGCATTAAACATTGCAAATAATGATTGCTGTATTGGTCGTGGTCTTTCTGCCTTATCGTCAAAAATAGGTTCTATGACCCATCTATACTATTTGATGAATGACTTTAGATTAAAATTTGAAGGAATGAACTCTGCTGGTACGACATTTGGGTCTATAACAAAGGATGAACTATTCTCTCTTCCTGTTATCATTCCTACAAAGTCTGTTATTTCAGAGTTTGAGCAAGTTTGTGAGCCGATATTCGACAAACAAATGATAATCGGTGAAGAAATCAACGCTCTAACTAAGCAGCGCGATGAACTTCTACCATTATTAATGAACGGTCAAGCATCGGTAAATTATCATTTATCGGCAAAGGTTTACCCTCTGGCGATAGCATACAAGAAGGCGATGCCGATAGTGGCCAACCAAACTATAAGCAACACTTTCATCCAAAAGTTTGACAACCACACGCCCTCTCCTTGTTTACAAACTTCGCAAATACATTGTTCATGAGCCTTTATTATGGCTAATTGTTCCGCTACGTGTTTTTTCAAAAGTTCCATTTCTTCTTGGATATAACCGTTCTTCACAAGGCGAAATTGGTCTATATCGGCTTGTTTGATAGTTAGTTCTACAGGCTGCGAAGTGATGTTCTTTAGTCGCTCTACAACAGACAATAAACATTTGTTCAATTGATTTGTTGCTTCTATGAGTTTGGCTATTTTGTCTGTCTCTGTATTCTGCGTTTCTGCATTATCAACACTCTGCATCAGATTGGAAATATCTACTTTGTCATTCTTTGATGTTCTCATATCGCAAAATGGTTTTGTGGTGAATTATCTTCTATTACCTCTTTTTATAGCAGGACGGCACATATGGCTTGCCATTCTTGCACATCGTCTTGCCCATTCCAAATCATCTTCGTCTTCATCCTTTCCCCATCCATCGGGAGTGCTACCACCACCGCCAGAGGATTCCGACATTTGTGTGGCTGCATCAAGATAACCTGCGAAAAGAAGAATAGCGGTTTGCTGTAAATCATTGATAGTGGCGAACACATTGTTCTCTACCAAAGACACATTTTGCATTAGAATATCGTTCACATTCGATGGAATATCTATCTCGTAGTTACGATAATTCCAGTTGATAGAATGATGCACCAATGGCTGAGGTTGGTACTCGTTGCAGTTTCTGCACCTTGCATTATTTGCAGTTTGCAGTTCTGCGGACGTGTTCTCTGCATGATTTTTCTTGTCTGCATTGTTTTGTTGAAGAATGTCTTTATGTAGTTCTTCCCATGTCATTTCTATCTTCGATGGCATGAGATTCCTACTTTTTCCAAGTGACGAAGATTTATAAGTAGAGTTACCTCTCTTAATGGAATATCCACGTACAACATCTTGCGAGTCTTTTTGCAACATCACATCATAGCCACATTGTTTTAATCGCTCCACATAATCATTCCAATCAAAACTATCCATAGAACGAAGTGCATCCATGCAGGCATCTGTAATCTCTTGTTTGTTCTGCTTCGATATGTCCGTAGCCAGTACCCAACCTCTGCGCTTGGAGATGTTATTGGCAGCAATTATTGCTCTTATATGGATATTGTGGTCATTGTTGATATTGCCATCATTGTCTATGCGATTGGCATCAATGTGAAGGTGCAATATGCCACTCTTGCTGTCACGATGAAGTGACACCACATATTGGCTGTTGCTGAGGTTCGTATGCTTGTCCTTTGCTCTTTTCGTTTGCTTGGATAAATCAATGGAGTCAAATTCACGAATGAAATCGTCTGCGAGTTCTTCCCAATCCGAATTAGTCCACCCTTTAGTTTCTTCGGCTGTAGGCGACACCTCAATTCTAATCATATTGTTCTTGATTGGTTTAGGACGATTGCCAATAAACTTTGCCTGATGCAATAACATTCTTGACCATAAAGACTCGGCAGCCACGTTGTCGGGCAACATATTCAACTTGATAATGTCCGACTTATCCTTATTTACCACATACCGCATGGAGTTTGCCCCATGTGATATTGCTCTTGCCTTTGCTATCATAATGTTCCGTTTATAATGTCAGATAATCTTTGATGTCGCCCCAACGTGTTATAAGAGGAATGGCTGCTTTCATCCATTCTTCTACAAACTTGGTGTTATGGAAGTACAAGCCTCGCTTATCACTTTGTATGCTTTTGACTGCACTGACTATTCTAATCAAATCGCCTCGTGCATCTGACAGACTACACAAGGCTTCAATTTCTCGGTCTGTCAGTCTTTGCTTGGGATGCTGCCCCAATACACATTTGCGTACATAGTTACTTACTGTCAAGCCACAAGTATTGGCAAGTTCCGCCACTCGGTTGTATTCTTCAGAAGTAACTCTGACCTCTAAACGCTCAGTGCGTTTAGGATATGCGTTATTCTTTGCCGTTGCCATAAAATGGTGTTTTTTATTGGTTGATATTAGGGAATAGAAAAGGCATCAGTGCGAGCTTGCGAGTGCTGCAAGAAGCCACTGCCGTATGAATAAGTCGCACTTATTTGTACGACATTGGCATTTCTTGCAACACTACTAATAAAGTCTTTGGCACACTATCGCTCCTTTCTTCCCTTTATTTGTTATGTTTTCAAATCACATTATTGTATTGACGTGGGATTTGGCGTTGCAAATCCTACTAATTCTAATTCCAGCCGTTCTATCAAAGTTCCAATACATGGATTACGCTTTATCATTCGTTGAAGTGCCATTGGCGGTGTCTCTGTCATGAGCAGAAAATCGGCAATGTCAAGTCCGCTTTTGCGTTGTTCCTCGTTGGCTACGAGTTCCAAATGTTCGATTATTACGACCTTACTGCATACGGCTGACAACATAGGAATCTTGCTGTTCCATACATCGAACGCTCCTAAATCAGGACATAACATAACCGAACGTTTCTTCAATACCTTTATGACTTTCTCCTTAAAACAGCCATGTATGCCACCTGTAGCCAACCATATAAAATCGGGCATAAAGTAAGAGGCTATTAAAGCCGACTTCTCGCTTTCTACAATCGCGACAGGCTTGGATGGATATTGCAATAATAGATGTTCGCCAAACAAGCATTGCTTCATGTTGAAGTTTTCCAGTTTAAGTTCGCTATGTACCCAACTTACATAGCTATGCGGTTCTTTCACTCTATGCCCATTGGTGGAATTGTATAGCATAATCTTTCCTGAACGCACTCGCCCCTGCCAGTCTATTTGCCAGTACACAGTAGCACCGCCCCATTTCTTTGATGTACCGACCATGTACATTTTGAATATCCGCATAGCTTCCTTGTCGCCCATTACTCCTGCTAAGAATTTGAATAGAGGATTTATGTTGTAGTTGGTAAGAGTTCGTTCCATTAGCTCATTGTCAATATAAGAAGTTGGTGCTTCTTTTCGCACGACTGTTTGAACAGGACTTCTCCAATCTACATTTTCTACAGACATCGGATTGTCTTTGAAATAGTCTGATGGCTTATAATGGTATTGGCATGACTGCTCATGGTCACATCTACCAACATAATCGGGAAAGTTAATCTTACCCTCTGTATCAATATACCTAACAAAACAATATTTCTTGCCGCATTTAGGGCAAGTGGTCTTATTGCCTCGTTTGTATTTTTGAAGTGCAAAACGGTATTCAACCATGACAATTTTGTTTAGTGAAGTTGTGAGGGAAGAACCGCAAACTGCAATAACTGCAAGGTGCAAAGCAACGATTGCTATTGCAGTTTCTCGTATTCCCCTCTCTTTAGTTTCTTGATAATTCTATCGGTCGTGAGATTGACCAAGGCATACATAACCGACCTTTCCGACAAACCGACCTCTTTACCTGCTTGAATGGCATCAGCAGTAGTGAATGTATTTCCTACATTATTGAGAAATTCTTTCTTCTGTGGCTCTATGCCATCCATCACCATAGATTTCTGACTGGCAGCATAACATTCCTCAAAATAATCACTCAATCGTATGGCTGCTTTTGTAGAGTCAATATCAACGCAATCCTTATGCACTTCACCACAAGCCCACCGCAATATCTGAATAGTCAATGCAAGTCGAGCTGTCAACATCGGAGTTTTCATGATACGGCTATCCACCAAAGCATCATCTTTAATCCCATTTACTTTCCTAATTGCTGCGTTGCGCCATGCCGTAAAGTGATTACTGGCTTCTTTTGAAAACTCCAACACATTCAGTCCTGTCTCCTCATCGTCATTTGTAGAATATGGCAATGCCAATATTTGGTCTACAATGTTTTTCCACATCGCAGAATAATGGTCAAAAGAGGAAGAACTTGACGGTTCATCGTTTGACCATTCTGATATTATCTGAGAAGTTGGATAAACGAACAGAAAGCGGTCTAAGAGTCCATTGGCTTTGTAGCCTTTGTCTACCAGTTCGTGCATTCGGATGGTCTGCATTGTACCGACAATATTTATAAAAGGAAACTCTATGTGAATGGGAATAGGCATACTGCAACGTGACACGTCCAACGCCTTTCCACAGAACGCAGTCAATAATTGTTCTATCAACTGTCCTTTGCTGTATTGGTTTACAGCATTGAACATACCCATGATTTCATCCACATACAAAACCACTCCTCGCTTGTTGTCGTCAAGCGCACGCATCAAGGCTTCTGGAGTAAAGTCTGATATAATGACTCTGCGCAATATCGGTTTCGGTGGAAGTGTTCCGCAATCATCTTTCTTGCCTCGTTGTCGCTCTAATGCTTCATTGTATCGCTCCATTTCTTCCTTGAACTTGTGAATAGCCTTGGCATCATGTTTTCGTATTGGTCGAAAGGCAAAATCTAAAGGTGGTGTTTTGCCCATGCCTGGTCGTCCTACCAATATCATATATAATGCCGCATTGCTTATCCAACCGCCACGAATACGAATGTTCACAGCATTGCCGATTGCCGTTGATGCTGCTATCAATAGTGAAGCAAGCGTATATTCTATAGAATAGTTTTCTTGACGAGCCAATGCGAGAACCATATCCTGTAGTTTTACAGGAAGTGCATCCAAAGGTATCTTGCTGTTATAGATACCCTCAAACTCCATTCTTAAACTGTTGCATAATTCAAGTGCATCCATTAGAATCTGTGGTTACGTTTTGATTTGAGGAATTGTGCAGCTTCTGCTTCCAATTCTTTTTGCGACTTTATCTTACCATCATGCAGCCAAGCGTCTATTTCAGATTTGAGAAACATGATGCGCTTTCCTCTTTTGTGAAAGGGTATCTGATGACAACTCGTCCAACCGTAAACGGTTTGCTCGGCAGGGTGATTGGGAAGATACTCACACAGTTCTTTCAGATTCAACCATTGATCCGTTGGTTGCTGTACAGATTGATTATTGATATTGTCAACCTTTGATGTAAGTTCATTCAACTTATCCATCATCCATGTCATTGCCTTGGGCAAATCCTCAAATGTAATGTTCTTTTCAGTCATATTGTTCTTTGATTTTATTGTTCGAATTGAGTGCAAAGTAACATGGATTTTGAATGCTGATTTTATGCTGACAGACATCACATAAACAATCATCGTCGAAACATAATCATCATATACAAAAGTTATTGATAATCAGAATGTATTATGACAACCGTCATTATCATTTTGTTTCGGTTATGCCGTCTGCCATTAGTACATCATAAGGCTATCATAAGAGATAATCGTATGTGTCCTTATTGGTCTTTGTGGATATATGGGGTGACTTCAAATCACTCCATCCCAAAAGAAGAAAGGATATGACTTGTAATCACATCCTTGTGGCAATATCAGCCAATTGTTATAAGGGTGTCGTTTCAACCGTGTCCCTTGTAAGAAGTCCATCGTTCTTTGGAGATGGGTTCGGTTGAAACGACCCCATAAAACAAGAAAGCCACCCACAACAATGCGTGTGGATGGCTATATATAATAAGGTATAAATTATGCCTATTCGGTTGTTTGATTTGTATCAGTAAGAGGCAAGTCCAAAGTTATCCTCTTTGTAGCATTTTCTTTCTTTGCATCAACAACCTTTGCATAGATTTGAGTTGTGCGTACATTGGTATGACCAAGCATTTTGCTTACAGTATAGATGTCTGTACCACCCGCCAGCTGGAGCGTAGCATACGAGTGCCTGGAGCAATGCACAATTTAAGCAAAAGCAACGGAAAGTGAAGATGAGAGAAATGAACTGCAAGTGGTTGAGAATGAGCAATATTTCATAATTCTGCC
>OCSG01000719.1_pt1 | contig 26314 bp, 21 predicted proteins | sample 1538831 | NCBI WGS metagenome assembly OCSG01 (sample SAMN04571729, study PRJEB22368) | human gut metagenome | biome: human gut; material: stool | host: Homo sapiens | place: Luxembourg | collected 2012-09-20 | reverse complement strand
AAATCGTGGATGCGATAATTGTGATTCCGGAGACCACAAAGGAGAGCGACCCGATATTGTATGCAGGTCTTGGCAGAGCTTCACAGTATGGATATGCAATAGTGGCCTCACAGGACACAGCAGTCAGTATTGGGATGTTTAAGACATGTTATGACGTTACATATATATCTCTAAGCAACAGGGGAGATATTGATAGAGTTGTATCCAGGTTTGCTGACATATTGGACTCTTCAATGGAACTCAGGATACGAACGATAGATGAGTGTGATAAGGAGTATCGTGAGGCATATATATCACAGTATGCGAGCACAATATGTCTGTTCTTTATTCTTCTTATCATGGCGGCATGGGGATATTGGGAACTTGTCACCATGCGTTACCAGAATGGCAGGCGGAACGTGGCGATCATGCGGGCTCTTGGAATGGAGAAGCGCTCATGGAACATGATGTTTATATGGCATAACATAAGAAATGCCCTGGTATCATGTGCTGTCGGAGCCGGTATGGTGTATGGCATGAGATGGCTTTTGCGCTACAAGTACGAACAGGCGCTAAACATGTTCAACTGGCCGGAGACAGATTTATGGAACGTCGATGCAGATGTTATAAAAGAGGTAACGAGACTCCAGCATGTATTTCTATTCGACAGCGAGATATTTGTTGTCCCTGTGGGAAGAGCGTTGGTACTGATAGGAACATTCCTTGCTGTGATTTCGACGATTATTACGGTGCTGGTCATTCATAAGAAGAAATCGGAAGAGATAATTGATGTTCTGGCTGAAAAAGAGTAAGGGGGACGATGCATATGATTCAGATAAAGGATTTAAATAAGACGTATGGTGAAGGAACAAATGCTGTTCATGCACTTCGCAACTGTAACGTGGAATTTGAGTATGGAAAATTTACGGCGATTATAGGAACATCAGGCAGTGGAAAGTCAACATTGCTGCATCTGATGGGCGGACTGGATACAAAGGCAGAAGGAGAGATATTCTATGATGATGAAGATATACTCAGATATTCAGATGCACAGCTTGCAAAATTCCGCAGAAAAAATATAGGTTTCGTATTCCAGTTCTTCAATCTGGTGCCAGAGCTGACAGCAAAGGAAAATATATTCCTGCCAATGATGATAGATAAGGTTAAGGTAGATGAGGAGTACTTTGATAAGCTTACTGAAAAACTTGGAATTTCAGAGAGACTGACACATTATCCGTCACAGTTGTCCGGTGGACAGCAGCAGAGGGTTGCGATAGCCAGAGCGCTCATACACAAACCAAAAGTGTTGCTCTGCGATGAACCTACCGGAAATCTGGACTCTCAATCAGGAAAAGAAGTCCTGAGACTGCTTAGAGAACTGCAGAGTGAAGATGGACAGACTATAATTATGGTTACTCACGATGGAAATATAGCAGATCAGGCCGATCGTATCGTAAGGATAGAAGATGGACAGATGAAATGTGTATAATATTCACGCAATTATATACATAAAAGACAATTTGGTGATAAAACGCAACAACAATGACAATAAAATTGATAAATTGTCAAAAAATATGTTGACGATTTGCCTTGCATCATGTATAATAAAGGTACATTAAAGAACGGCCATTTGAAAAAGATACAGATGGCACACCATAGATTGTCACCCGTGACACGTAACATGTACGAAGTTATCTCAGAGATTTATAGAATCGTGAAAAAGACTTTACACATGGTGCGCAGGAAACAGAGATCCGTGGTACAAGTTCACGAAAGGAGGAGGTTCCGTTGGAGACAATTGAAGAACATTTTTATCATGATGGTAACTCAGAACTGGGAAGTTGTTTCCACACGAGATGCCTTTAAGATAAATCTTGAATCAGTCCACATGTAGATGCTGTATATAGCATGATTGAAGTGCCAGGACGCAGGTATTTGATACCAGATTTGATCCATCGTGATTGTTCACAACACAAGATATGAGTGGTGTTTCAAGGGCATCAGGTCATATCACATACCGCAAGACCAGTGCTTATAAGAGGTTGGTACATATACAAGTTCATGCAGTGCATGTTATGAGTAGATGCAATTCGTACCCTGATAGTTTATATTCCGGTAAGTTTAATCTCTAGGCACAACGAATTTTTTCATAGATATTTATAATATAGTGGAAGAATCAATGGCATGTGTGGAAGCATTCAGATATTTTGATTAGATACTTCAATATTTGAAAAATGAATAAACTAATATAAAGCCAGTTGGTATTATGCCAGCTGGCTTTTTTATGTATTAATTACAACGTGTGTTAAACCACTGATTGCCCGCTCTGCGAGCTGTAACAATCCGTGCGGCAACAAGAAACTAATATTAATTGCAAATAACTTAAATTATTGACTAATATGGCGTGCAAAAGCAATAAAAAACAACTTAAATATTCGGTAATTAATGACATGTTCAACAATTAAAAAATGAGTTAATATAAGTATATGTATAAATATTAATCACGAATTAGGCTGTTCGTGGTGAGTAAAGTGGAGGAATATCACAAAAAAGAAAGGGTAAGGAAATATGGTGAGATTTAGAACAAGACTTGTTGCTGTGACATGTGCAGTTGCAATGGTTGGCTCATTCTGGGGAAGTGCAGGGGCAATAGTCTCAGCTGATGCAGCAGAGCCGTCTGCGGAAATGGCGTGGAGCATCACTACAGACAAACTGGTATTTGACACTGGCGCAGATGCCAAGTGGACAGATAAAATTTATGCCAGCAATGATGAAGGTACATACCCAGAGTTAGGCAGGATCGATGATGTGTCTGTGGGTAAAAAGGCTGTGCTCACGGCAAATGTAACACTTAATGGAGATTTTTCAGGATTGGATGGTGCGGAGGCTGCTGACGGAACGTATAATGCGATCCAGCTTTCCTGTGCAATCAAGACTGGCGATGGATGGACATACACCAAGTCTGATGATTATCCATTCCTTAAAGCGGAAAATTTTACAGATGGCAAGACACAGGTATCATTTGCATTTGATGTGGAGGATACAGGAGCTGTGAACGAGATAATATTCCAGTACAATTCAAACTCTGCATATACTGGAACAATATCAATATCTGATGTAGAGATTCAGAGTGATGATTCAGGAGAGGAGCCTGATGGTGGAGAAGAGCCAGGTGGCGGATCATCAGCAACAGGAAATGTGACAGGTGTGGCAGCACCTTCGATCACAGACAATACAGTATGGAGCAGTTCAGATGCAGTTCTCACATTTGACGCTACTTCAGATACGACATGGAAGGATAAGGCGTACGCCAGCAATGACAGCGATACATATGCTGATATGGCGAGAATAGAGGGTGCAACTGTAGGTGAAAAGGCGAAACTCACAGCTACGGTTTCACTTGATGGCGATATATCAGGCCTTGACGGTGCTGAGGCGTCAGACGGATCATATAATGCGATCCAGCTTGCTTGCGCTATCAAGGCAGGCGACAGCTGGACATATGTCAAGTCAGATGACTATCCATTCTTAAAGAGTGAGAACTTTACAGATGGCAAGTGCAGCGTAGAGTTCAACTTTAACGGAGTGGATGCAGGCGATGTTCAGGAGATCGTATTCCAGTACAATGCAAACTCAGCATTTACAGGAAAGGTTCTCATCGGCGGCGTTGCAGTTGACAAGGTAGAGAGTGGCAAGAAGCCGACTACAACTGAGACAGAGGCTGGAAACTTCGCAGATGCAAGCCTTGTATTTGACACAGCGAGCGATGCAAAGTGGACAGACAAGGCATTTGCCAGCAATGATACAGAAAGCTATACAGATCTTCCTACAGTAGACAATGTCAAAGTTGGAGCAAAGGCAAAGCTCACAGCTACGGTTTCACTTGATGGCGATATATCAGGCCTTGACGGCGCTGAGGCATCAGACGGATCATACAATGCGATCCAGCTTGCATGTGCCATGAAGACAGGCGACAGCTGGGATTACGTCAAGTCAGGCGACTATCCGTTCATCAAGGCTGAGAACTTTGTCGATGGCAAGTGCGATATATCATTTGCATTTGATGTATCAGAGGTGGGAAATGTACAGGAGATCGTATTCCAGTACAATTCCAACTCAGCATATGCTGGCAAGATCACAATAAGCAACGTTAAGGTACTTGATGTTAAGGAGAGCAGCGGCGGACTTGAGCAGAGAGATCCTGCTGTGATCTCAGATCTCTCATCGGCTGAGGATTATGACAAGTGGAGCACAGAGGCCGGATATGCATACAAGCACGGCGATGCAGCCAACAAGGCCGGTAATGCCACACCTGACATATCATATGACAGTGCAAATGAGAGACTTAAGGTTTCTGTTGACTACTCAGCAGATTCAACTTCCTCCTGGAGTGAGGCAAAGGTTAAGTGTGTTCCTACAGAGGCTATGGATGTGAGCCAGTACAACCAGCTCAGTGTGGATATAATCTACCCGGCAAAGCTCAAGGGAAGCAAGATCAAGTTTTTTGCAGATGGAATAATAAATAAAGATACAACCATCGACGATGATGCAGAGGATATCGGAGATGGATTAAAGAAGGTTACAGTTACTATGGGATTTACTCCTACAGATAAACCACTCAGAGATGTGACAATAGGAATCATAGGAAGCAGCACAAGCTTTAAGGGAAATGTATATCTTGATAATCTTGTTCTGTCACAGGCAGATACAACAAAGGATTTTGTCGAGATAACAGAGACTCCTGGTGCTGGTTCACCAGCGGATCTTTCACAGATGCCATCATCAGTTAGAGTGAGCGATGCGAATGCAGCAGACAGTGCAAAGGCACTTGCGGCATACCTGAATACGCTCATGAATAGTGATCAGGTTCTGTTCGGACATCAGAATGATGTGAGCAGAAGCGTAAATCCACAGGCGTCACTCGGTGATGTATATGATGTGACTGGACAGGTCAGCGGTGTGTTCGGAATCGACTCACTGGCAGTTACAGGCTCGGAGGCAGGCGGTTCAGACGCGGCTTCGGCACTGGCAAACTCAGTGGCATACAGCAAGACTGCAGCGGCAAATGGTGCGATCGTGTCATTGTCAATGCATATGCCAAACTTCTCCAGCTCCAAGATAGTGAAGAACTCGGATGGAACATACAGTTTCTACGGATGTGATTTCTCAGAGTCCAAGGATCTGTCAAATGACATAGTAAAGCAGATTCTCCCAGGTGGAGAGTACAATGAGGTATTTACAGCTTATCTCGATGTGATCGCAGACTACGCATCACAGCTTCAGGCTGCCGGAATACCTATCATGATCAGACCATTCCACGAGAATACAGGAAGCTGGTTCTGGTGGGGATCAATGAACACAGCTGAGACATACAAGTCTCTCTACAGATATACCAAGGATTACATGGAGCAGAGCGGTGTACACAACCTTCTCTGGGTATACTCGCCAAACGGACCTGTCACATCAGAGGCAGCTTACGTGTCATACTATCCAGGCGATGAGTATGTAGATATCCTTGCATTTGACTATTACAACGATTACAATTCGTACCCTGCAGCAGCAGACAACTCTTTCTTTGACAGTCTTGATACAACATGTAATATCGTGTCATCAATAGCTGCAAAGAGAGGCAAGATACCAGCCATCGCTGAGTGCGGTGTCAGAGTCATGAAGAAGGACGGTTCAGACAACGAGGGACTTCTCGTAAAGGGTAATCCGGTTGGAACAGAGGCTTCAGGAAAGAACTGGTATCAGGAAGTCAACGACATTGCGAAGAAGAACAACATGCCATACTACCTTGTATGGGCAAACTTCGGAGACAGCAACTTCTATGTACCATACAAGTATGATGCTACACATGGACAGGAGCTTATCAATGACTTCATAAAGTATTATAACGACGACTCATCAATATTTGGTGGAGACACAGGATTCTACAACAACATGGGAACCCTTGCAGGAGTATCTGCAAATACATACACGGGCCAGATGGGTTACATGGTATATCCATTTGACAGAGATACCATCCTCAAGGCGACAACACTCAAGGCTGGTGTTAAGAATGCATCAAAGGTTCAGTTCATTATCAACAATCCTGATACAGGTGTTAAGCTTACACTCAACGCTGAGGCTGGAGCCGAGATTGCCGCTGCAGGATCAGAGCCAACACTTTACACGGCTGATCTTACAGAGAAGAATCTCAGCAAGCTTGGAAAGACAGATACAGCAACCATCACACTCTTGGCAGATGGCGAGCAGCTCGCACAGCTGTCACACATAAGCCTTGGAAAGGCCAAGGATAAGGCTCCTGCAAATGTCATCGAGGACTTCGAGTACTATTCAGGAAGCGACGGACTTCTGGATTCCACATACACATCTAACTCAGCCGCAGGATGCAGCTCAAGCTTTGTTCTTAACAAGACACATAAGAACGGTGGCACATACGGCGGTGCGTTCAAGTATAAGCTTGAGACAAATGGATCAGAGGTGTGGACAGGAAGGATTAAGTCAGAGCTTACAAACAATGATTTCTCAAAGTATAATGCGCTTGAGATGTGGGTACAGCCGGACGGTATGGGACAGAAGCTTGTGATCCAGATCACAGATGGAAGCGGCGAGGAATTTGAGGTATACCTCACAGATTTCGTAAAGGGAACAAAGGCACAGTATGTTACTATTCCATTCAGCTCATTCAAGGGTAAGAAGGGTGGTACACTCGATGCATCGGATATAGTCAAATTTGCTGTATGGTGCAACTCGATCGTGCCGGAGGATCACACTGGCAAGTGGACAGTTGACTCAACTATCTATTTTGATGGAATCCAGGCAGTGAAGCTCACAGATGATATGCTCAAGAAGAATCCAGTGGACAAGAATGGACTTATCATAACAGACAAGTCACTGGTAAATAAGGATGAGGCAGATCCGGGTAAGGACGATCCAACAACAGAGGCTCCAACAACAGAGAATCCAACCACAGAGGATCAGACTACCGAGGCTCCAACAACTGAGAAGCCTGGCAATGACGACAAGACAACTGAGGCTACCACAGCAGCAACAACGGATGGAAGCACAGGTGGAAATGGACAGAACGTGGTAAATACAGGAGATAAGTCACCTGTAGACGTAATGTTTGCGATAATGATAGCATCACTTATCATGGCTGGTGCAGGCTATATCGTTATCAAAAAGGATAAGAAGTAATACTCATTTTAGCCATACAAAGAGCCTCACTGTCGGCGGTGATGAAGACCACCGGCAGTGGGGCTTTATTTGTTGGTTTATATTTGTATGCAATATCAGTTTGCAGCACGTCTCTTCTCAACAAGCTTCTCCACAGGGGTTGTGAGATACATTATGGAGAGCATCAGTGTACAGCAGAACCAGATGATAGGCTCTGTGATGGTAACTCCGAGATATCCAAGTCTTGGAGTGAGTATCATAACCGCAAGTACCTTTCCAACCAGTTCTATAGTGGATGACATAACTGGAACGATCTTCCGGCCCATTCCCTGCATGGCACATCTCAGGACGAATAGAGGTCCAAGTACATAGAAGCATGTCACGCCGATCCTTACGTACCTTACAGCCGGATCGATGATTGCGCTGGCAGATGTACCTGCAACCAGTTTTATAAGTGCCGGGCTGAGCAGCCAGCCGAATATGATCATGACAGTGGTGATGATCGTGTTTATGATGATCGCAGCCCTCACACCCTGATGTACCCGGTCGTATCTGCCTGCGCCCATATTCTGGCTTACATATGTCGTCACGGCATTTCCTACTATATATAACATGAACATGAGGATATCAAATATCTTTCTTGCCGCTGTGTGGGCGGTTACTATATCAGTTCCGAGTCCATTGATGGCTCTCTGGAGTATGACCGTTCCGATGTTCACTATACAGCTCATAAATCCCATGGCAAGTGCGGACTGTATGAGGTCTGACCGGTCACTCTTCTCTACGGAGTATTCATCCTTCTCCGGAATCAGATGCTTGGCCTTAACAAGTATATAGATCAGGGCAAGTATGCCCGCCAGCGCCTGTGATATATCGGTGGCGATGGCTGCACCCCGTACTCCCATGTCAAATGCCCTTATAAACATAAGATCCAGAACGATATTGAGTACAACTGATATACCGAGGAATATAAGAGGCGTCTTGCTGTCTCCGACTGCACGCAGTATGTTGGCGCACAGATTATATAATGAACAGAATATAATTCCAACGATTATGATTATAACGTAGCTTGCTGCCATATCCAGTATGTCGTCTGGTGTTTTGAGAAGTACCAGGATAGGCCTTATAAATATGAGACTCAGAACGGTCAGGACAATGGATGCCAGTAGTGTCATGATGGCCGATGCACCGATACATCTTCTCATATTGTGATAGTCCTTTGCACCATAGTATTTGGCTATAGGGATGGCAAGTCCCATGGTTCCGCTGTTGAGGAAGCCTATTATCATATTCGAAATGACTGAGGTTGCGCCAACCGCGGCGAGTGCCTGTGAGCTTACGTAGTTGCCCACGATGGCTGAGTCTGTAAAACTGTATAACTGCTGTGCGATCTGTCCCAGTATCATAGGAACAGCAAATAACCATATGACTTTCATTGGCTTTCCGACTGTCAGATCTTTCATATATAATAAACCTCCTTAATTTTTTTCGCCTGATATTCGATTGTACAACAGTTCGCGATAAAGTCAATGTGGTTTTTGCTTAATTTTAAAGAAAAATGTTTAATTTTGTTATATAAAATGTTATGTTAAAGTGTAACGATTAAAAATGGCTTGATTGTGCATACTAACATTTGACATATATTATAGAAAGAAATGGAAAATATGGAAAAGAATAACAGACAAAAAAATAAGCGTAACAGGAAGAGACATGCGGAGCTCGAGAGAATTGCGTTATACGCAGTGGGCGTCATTCTGCTTGGACTGGTCATAGGCCTTGCTGTGAAAAACTACAGACTTAAGAGCAAACTGGATAATCATAATGAAAAGGACTCGGTTGCCACAGGAACATCGGCGGACAGTGATAATACGAATGGCGATGCCTCAGCAGCAACAACAGAAAAGGTTGCGGAACTCAAGGTTCAGGGAACTGTGGAATGTACGGACATAGCGGTTCCGGTGACTGAGCAGGAAGAGAATTATAATGGCGAGGATCTGGCGGACAATGGCTGTCCATACGCCATCAAGATAAACAGACAGGAAAATATAGTTACTATATACAAGCTGGACGCTGCTGGATATTACACTGTTCCGGTAAAGGCAATGCGCTGTTCGGTATCACCGGTGGGAGAGACTCCTGTCGGACTGTTCAACATACAGCTCAAGTGGGACTGGCTTGCACTGTTTGACAACTGTTATGGCCAGTATGTGTCACAGATAGATGGCGACACCCTGTTCCATTCCGTGCCTTATCTGGACACCACAAAGGATTCGCTTGAGACATGGGAATTCAACAAGCTTGGAACCGGGGCATCACTGGGATGCGTCAGACTGTGCGTTGCAGATACCAAATGGATATATGAGAACTGCGAGTCTGGAACATATGTTGATATATTTGACAGTGACTATTATGGCCCGCTGGGAAGACCTGTGCCGGTGACCAGACTGGATAACACTGATGAGACCGGATGGGATCCGACAGACATGGTTGAGGAGAATCCGACCGCAGGAACAGCCGTGATATACGGTGCGGAGAGCCACAGCATAAACCAGGGCGAGAACTATGACACAATGGCGGGAATATGGGCCTTCAATTCACAGCGTGAGGATGTAACGGATCAGTTGAAGGTTGAGGGAACCGTGGACAATATGAAGCTGGGAAAATATACAGTAAAGTACAGCTTTACAGATCAGGGCAGTGAGATATGTAAGAGTATCGAGATAACAGTGGAGGATGATGAAGCTCCTGTTATAACAAGGGTTCCTGTGGAGATAAAGCTGGAGAGTTATAATGGACAGGCTGATGAGCTTGCAGATCTTGTTGCATCTTATGTGAACGCACAGGATGGTGATACACTGATAAGGACAGGAGTGGCCACAGATGGCAATGGCAAGACTCTGGATGGACAGGCACTCACAAGTCTTGGACAGGACGTTATATGTGTGGCTGTTAACAAAATGGAGTCCAAGGCGGGCAGCTATACAGTTGTGTGCTGTGCGCAGGACAGCAGCGGCAACAGATCATCCTATCACACAGTCACAGTCACCGTTGAAAAGTAGAGGTGGATCATGGCAGACAGGAAAAGTACAATTTATGATCTCGAAGCAGAGAAGATAAAAGAAAAGATAATCATATTTGCCGCCGATACAGGTGGATATACACAGAAAGAGGTCTCCTTGGAGATCCAGGCATCCCTGGACGAGCTCACGGAGCTCATAGACACAGCCGGAGCCGAGGTCGTGGGACGGCTGGTGCAGAACAGGGACCGCATTGCAAATGACTTGTATCTGGGAAGAGGAAAGGTTGAGGAGCTCAGGGAGATGATATATGAGCTGGGCGCCACAGGAGTGTGCTGTGATGACGAGCTGTCACCGGCACAGTTGATGAACCTTCAGGACGCACTGGACATAAAGGTTATGGACAGGACAATGGTCATTCTCGATATATTTGCAGCACATGCTGGAAGCTACGAGGGCAAGCTGCAGGTGGAACTTGCACAGCTTAAGTTCAGAGCCACCAGACTCGTTGGTATGAGAGATTCATTGTCGAGACTTGGCGGTGGAATCGGAACGAGAGGACCGGGAGAGAAGAAGCTGGAGATAGACAGACGAGTCATAAGGGACAGGATCTCCAGACTGAAGGCGGAGCTCAGGAACGTTGAATCCCAGAGAAGCCAGCAGAGAAAGCAGAGACAGAGGAGCGCTGTGCCGGTTGTGGGCATAGTCGGATACACAAATGCGGGCAAGTCGACCCTGCTGAATGCACTCACGGGGGCAGGAGTATTACAGGAAGACAAATTATTTGCGACCCTTGATCCTACGACAAGAGGATACAAGCTGCCGGGGGGACAGAACATACTGCTCACCGATACGGTCGGTTTTATAAGGAAGCTGCCGCATCATCTGGTCGAGGCCTTTGGCTCCACTCTGGAGGAGGCAAAATACTGTGATGTCATCCTTCATGTTGTGGACGCATCGGATGAAAACTGGGATAAGAACATAGAGACGGTGTACGGCACATTAAAGCAGCTCAAGATAGATGAGAATTCGGGAAAACCTGTGATAACTGTATTCAACAAGATAGACAGAATATCGAAGGATGACCTGGTGGGTGTGCGCGATCTGAGAGCGGACAAGACTCTGTATATCTCGGCTGCCACGGGACAGGGACTCCCGGAGCTTGCCAGTGCGATAGAGGAAATACTTAGAAATCAGAAGTCATATATAAGGCATACATTTGCATATTCTGAAGCAGGGCTCACAGGACTTATACACAAATACGGTGAGATCCAGACAGAGGAATATCTGGACGATGGCATATTTATAGAAGCTTATGTTCCAAAGTCAATACTTGGAAAACTTGGACTCAGTTTCGACGATGAAGCTGATTTTTAGTGCCAGCAATGTGGCGTATCAGGCGTTAACGTGCCATTTCACATTGCTTACATAATATGAAGAGATAATAAAAAATGTTTACATTTTATAAGTATTTGTGTAAATTTACAGAGGAAGGATAATGGTTATTCACACAGAAAGGGAGATATTATGAGTGATAATAACATGAATCAGATGCCGGACGGAATGAATCCTAACGGCGCCGATGGTCCACAGCCATCACAGAATCAGCAGGGTGATGCGGGTCAGCAGTATAGCGCAGACCAGCAGTATGCAGGACAGTATGGTCAGCAGCAGTACGGAGCAAACCAGCAGTACGCAGCGAATCAGCAGTATGCAGGACAGTACGGCCAGCAGCAGTACGGAGCAAACCAGCAGTACGCAGCGAATCAGCAGTATGCAGGACAGTACGGCCAGCAGCAGTATGGAGCAAACCAGCAGTACGCAGGACAGTACGGCCAGCAGCAGTATGCAGGACAGTATGGCCAGCAGCAGTACGATGCAAATCAGCAGTTTGCAGATCAATACGGTCAGCAGATGAATGCACAGCAGAGTGTATATGATCAGACCGTGAACATGTATGGTGATCAGGCGCACAAGCCTGAGTCTCCAAAGAAGAGAAAGGGTATCAAGATAGCCATAATAGCAGTTGTGGCAGCGCTTGTTATCATAGCAGCATTTGTTGTTGTATTCTTCGTGTTCATCAAGAAGAGTCCTAAGGATGCGGTTAAGGACGCGATGGAGAACACAGCAAAGGAACTTGAGAACAATAATATTGTGGGTATCGTCGGAGCAGATGACATAGATGTCGACAAGCTGGACGTTCAGTCAGATTTTACCATCGACAAGGTTGCCGGAGATGGTAAGCTCGACGGTTCAACATTTACATTTGACGCAAGCACAGCCAAGAGCGACGGACAGAACAGCTTCAAGCTTGATTCTTCCATGACACTGGCAGGCGAGACAGTCAGTGCGGATGTTGTAATGATCGGTCAGACGCTCTATATGTCATGTCCTGATCTCTTTACCAAGACATTTTCATTTGACATGAACAGTGTTATGGCAGAGCTCGACAGCAAGGATGCGGGAGCCGGCGGTTCAGTTGACAGCGAGGCTCTTCAGAAGATCATAGATGAGGATCTCAAGCCGGCTGCAGATAAGCTTGCAGAGTCCATAACATATGAGAAGGTCGGCAAGGATGAGTTTACAAATGCAAATGGCAAGACTATCAAGGCAGACCACTACACAGTGACAATCACAACAGACGCTATAGATGAGTTCTCACAGGCACTGGTTGACTGTCTGAACAAGTACATGGACAGCAATCTGTCAGATGATATGATGGATCAGATGGGTGTTACAAAGGATCAGCTCAAGCAGTCCATCGGCACTATTCCATCTCTGGTCAGCGCAGTAATGACAAAGGATGCCGTTGCAAATGTATACGTAGAAAACGACAAGGTGATCCGTGTTGACTGGGATTATGATCTTGCAGCAGCAGGCGTTAAGATTTCATTCACAGCAGATTACATGGGTGACGGAAATGTCACATCAGATGCTGTAACAAAGATAGCACTTACATACGGTTCAGATGTAAATATAGAGCTCAAGAGTGAGTCAAAGACTGACACATCAGGAGATAAGATATCAACTGACAAGAAGTACACATTATCAGCAATGAGCGGCGGAGAGAGCCAGGAGTTCACAGGAAATGTGACATCAGACTATGACAAGAACAGCGGTAAGATGAGTGGAAGCATATCTGTTGATGTACAGGGTGAGACTGCTCAGGCTGCATTTGAGGGTGTCCTTGCAGATGTCAAGAAGGGCGAGTCATTCAGCATAAATGATGCAAAGCTCACAGTTACAGTATCAGGCGAGGATGTTCTTCAGTGCTCAGGAAATCTCAAGGTAGCAGAGAAGGACAACAAGATAGAGGCTCCTGCAGCAGGAGATGTGGTTGATTACTCAGTTCTCAACAGTGATGATGTAGATCAGTACATCAACATGGATAAGATGGAAAAGATCGTATCAGCATGGAGCGAGATATTTGACTCAGTAAGTGTTGACAGCAGACTTGACGGAAAGTTCGGCACCGACTCAAAGGATACTGAGGAGGAAGAGCCTGAGACAACAGAGGCAGCTACAACAGAGGAAGCAACCACAGAGAAGTCAAATGACAGCACAGAGGAGGAAGACCTTTCAAAGGTTACATTAAGCCTTGGCGATAAGTCAGTAAAGATCAATGATCCAAAGGGATACGAGAGAAGCTATGCTTCAGAGTATACCATATCTTATAATGATGAGAAGGGCGATGTATATGCAAGCTATTCTACATATACACACTATTCAGCAAGTGATCTTGTGAAGAACATGAAGGATACTTACACAGAGTATTACAACGATGAGAACTCCAAGGTCAACGAGATGACAGATGGCACAGTGAAGGCAAAGGATGGCACAGAGGTAACATATCTTGTGATACAGCTCACATCATATGATATGGACAGAACAGAGGTGCTGTTGGTATATCCTACAGGCGAGGATGTAGTTACATGTTCTATCAGCTACTGGGATAAGGTCGACAAGGTTGACGCGCAGAAGCTGTGTGAGACATTCATGGATGCAATTGAGATAAAGTAATAGCTGTACAGCGTGCAGGGAAAATGTGAAAAAGGCAGGAGGCAGTGATGAAGGTCGTTAATGTGAAGAATGTGGCGATAGGAGAGGGAATGACTAAGATCTGTGTACCTCTGGTAGCTCCGACGGATTATGATGTGGACTATCAGTTGAGGATCATAGCGAAGTCGGAACCAGACATGGTGGAATTCAGAGCGGATATGTACGAGAAGTGCTTTGACAGAGAGGCACTTATGAAGACTCTGGCGAAGATCCATGATAAGCTGGGGCAGTTCCCTATTATATTTACATTCCGGACAAAGGTGGCTGCATGGAGGCAACACTCAGCCAGTATCACGACCTTCTTATTGACGCTATAGACAGTGGATATATAGACATCGTGGATATAGAATATTTCTCCGACATGGAGATTGTGGATGAAGTCATAGCGGAGGCTCATTCCAAGGGCGTGTATGTCATAGTGTCCAATCATGATTTCAAGACTACTATACCTATGGAACAGATAGTTGACAGATTTAAGTCCATCATATTCACAGGTGCAGATATAGCCAAGATAGCCATGATGCCTGAGGAGGGATCGCAGGTCGTAGATATGATGCAGGCTGCAAAGGAACTGCAGGATAGTGGAAATCAGACCCCTCTCATAGTTATATCCATGGGTGAACTTGGTGTGGAGACAAGAACCACAGGAGAGATGTATGGCAATACGATATCATTTGCCACAGCGGGCATACCTTCCGCCCCTGGACAGATATCTGTGGATGCACTCAGGAGCCAGCTCACCATGATACATCACATTATAGCTGGTAAATAATAATAATTATATGATGCTATTATTCTGGAAGTCACGGATGAATGCCGTGGCTTCCATTTTTTTAGTGTTGTGTGGCTTGTTTCGCAGATATATGACATAAATGTTCCGGGGCCTTGTATGGCAGACGGCGGCTAAGGAGATAAGAATATATGGAAGAAAAGATACACAAGAGGAGAGTGCACTACAGTGGCACCCATCCGAAGAGGTTTGAGGAGAAATACAAGGAGCACGATCCTGAAAAATATGCGGATACGATAGAGAAAGTCATAAGCAAGGGAAGTACCCCGGCAGGGATGCACATTTCAATATGTGTAAATGAGATACTGGATTTCCTTCAGATACAGCCGGGACAGCAGGGGCTTGATGCGACACTGGGCTATGGTGGTCACACAAGGCGTATGCTTGAGAAGCTTCAAGGAAAAGGTCATATGTATGCACTGGATGTTGATCCTATAGAGATAGTGAAGACGAAGCAGAGACTGGCGGAGGTGAGGATATACTCACGATAAAGCAGACAAATTTCAGGAATATCGACCAGGTGGCAGAGGAGGCCGGGGGATTTGATTTTATCCTTGCGGATCTTGGAGTGTCTTCCATGCAGATAGACAATCCAGACAGGGGATTCACATACAAGTTTGATGGACCACTTGATCTGAGGCTTGATCCGGAGAAGGGTGAGTCGGCGGCGGAGCGTCTACGAGAGGTTTCGTATGAGGAACTCGTTGGGATGTTCCAGGAGAACTCGGACGAGCCTTATGCGGAGGAGATCGCCACGGTCATCATGAAGAGAAACCGAACTAAGAATTATGTGGAGACCACCACGCAGATGAAGGATGCCATCGAGGAGGCATTGGCATTTGTGCCGGAGAAGGACAGAAAAGAGGCTGTAAAGAAATCCTGTCAGAGGTGTTTTCAGGCTCTGCGAATAGATGTGAACAGTGAGTTTGAGGTTTTGTATGATTTCCTTGACAAGCTGCCGGATGCGCTCAGACCTGGTGGAAAAGTGGCGATACTGACATTCCATTCAGGTGAGGACAGACTGGTAAAGAGAGCGTTCAAGGCGGGAGCGAAGGCTGGTGTTTACAGCGAAGTCAGCAAGGATGTCATCAGACCGTCAGCGGAGGAGTGCGCCCGCAATCCGAGAGCAAGATCGACGAAGATGAGATGGGCTGTAAAAGCAGAATAAAGGACACAGAAAGGCGACATCGTCTGTATATCATGTTAATATGATGACAGGGGATGTCGCCTTTTGGACATATGTTTCAGATGTATTGTGGCTGACTATTTCACAGGAGTTGAGGCAAGTGAGATGAATGTGAGCTGCGCCTGTGATGGCATACAGGCAGAGGAAATGCTCTATGAGAATCAGTATGATCTTTTTTCGGTGGAGATAAGCTCCCAGTAAATGTGTAACAGGCATATAGAGGATAGTAAAAATGTCCGGGATAATTTAGGTAGGACATTTATAGAAATCATAATAAAATTTTCATATATAATACAAAAATATTCATATTTTTTTGATGTAATCGGTATGATATACTTCAAAATGTAGTGATAACTTGCATATATAAAAAGAAAACATCGTAAGGATAATTTTAAGAGAGGTATCAATATGGGAGATTATAAGGCAGCAGAGAATAGATATAAGAATGTTGAGGGAACAGGATTTTACAGACATTGCGGCAAGAGCGGTCTTATGATGCCGCCTCTGGCACTTGGACTCTGGCACAACTTTGGAACAAATGACGATTACGAGAATATGAAGAAGATGTGCTTTACCGCATTTGACAACGGAATAACACATTTTGATATAGCAAACAACTATGGCCCGGTGTATGGAAGTGCAGAGGAGAACTTTGGAAAGATACTCAGAGAGGAACTGGGTGCGTACAGGGATGAGCTGATAATCAGCACTAAGGCCGGATTCGATATGTGGGAAGGCCCTTACGGCAACTGGGGCAGCAGAAAATATCTCATAGCAAGTCTTGACCAGAGCCTTAAAAGACTTGGCATCCCATATGTGGATATATTCTATCATCACAGAATGGATCCGAACACTCCACTCGAGGAGACCATGGGAGCATTGGCGCAGATAGTGAAGAGTGGCACTTTATGTCGGACTCTCCAACTATGACGGACCTACCATGGCAAAGGCGGAGCGCATACTTGATGAGCTTCATGTGCCATTTGTGATAAATCAGAACAGATACAGCATACTGGACAGATCTGTCGAGAACAATGGGCTTCTGAAGCAGACATACGCATCAGGCAAGGGACTCATATGCTTCTCGCCTCTGGCACAGGGAATGCTGACAGACAGATATCTGAAGGATATGCCGGCGGACAGCAGGGCAGTGAAGGACGGAAGATTCCTTCATGAGGATCAGGTGCTTGAAACTAGACCTCTCCTCAACCAGTTAAATGAGATCGCAGCCGGATATGATATGAAGCTATCAGAGCTTGCCATCGCATGGCTGCTGAACAAGCCGGAGGTCACAACAGTGCTGATCGGTGCTTCAAAGCCTGAGCAGATCATCAGCAATCTCAAGGCTGTTGAAAAGCAGGCACATACAGTCATGACCGATGACGAATTACAGAAGATCGAGGATGCCGTTGCAGCATTTGAAAGATCATAAAATAGGCAAAACTTTTTTTATACCCCCTCGCAGGAGAAGCCGGATAGAGCTTCTCCTGTTTTTTATATCTGTGCAGACGTTGGGAGAAGTCTGTGCTGTTACAAATACATAAAAGTATGGTATTATATCACACAGAATCTATGTTACGGAGAAAAACTGGTGAAGGAATATATAAATGAAGCACTTGAAAAATATATAGAGAAGGGTACATACCCGTGGCACATGCCTGGGCACAAGAGACAGCCGATAGAAGCCGTCCAAAATGTTGATAACATTTCAAAATCCCGGGAAAACTTCTGGAACGGGGTGTATGCACATGATTTCACTGAGGCTAAAGATCTTGACGACATGCATGAGCCGGAGATGTTCATAGCGGATAGTATTGCCGAGATGAAGAAGGTGTATGGAACATTTGCAACATATATGCTGGTGAACGGTTCCACATCCGGACTTATGACAGCTATACACGCCACCTGTCACAGAGGAGACGTGATACTTGCGGCAAGAAACTGCCACAAGGCGGTGTACAACGCTATCTGTATGTTGGAGCTTGAGCCCGAGTATATAGTGCCGGATTATGTGAGTATGAGCTGGCCTGACGGTGTGGGTCAGAATGAAGTCGGAGCAATATCGAATGGAATGTCAGATGATGGAGAAGATGACTGCGAAATATCGCAAATGATGGCTCCAGGCGATGAAGATGATCGTGAAATGTCAGAGAGGACAGACATACTGGGTGACATATCGCCGGATAAGCTGGAGCTTGCTCTTAAGGAATTGGTAGCAGATGGCAGAAAGCCAAGAGCGGTGATAATCACATCGCCGACATATGAGGGTGTCATATCTGATATAAGAACCATAGCTGGGATAGTACACAGGTATGGAATATATCTCATTGTGGACGAGGCACAGGGAGCACATCTGAACTTCATGGAAGGACATGAGACCGCCATGCAGCAGGGCGCGGATATTGTCATCGAGAGCCTGCACAAGACCATGCCGGCACTCACACAGACATCACTTCTTCATGTGATGAATCCTGAGCTTGATGAGAGGGTTAGAAGATATCTGCAGATATTCCAGACATCTTCGCCTTCATATATATTTATGCAGAGCATGGAGAAGGCAGTTGCATTTGGCGCAAATAACAGAGATGGATTTGCCAGGTATGGGCGGAGGCTTGAGGCATTTGCCGGGAAATGTGATGGGCTCAGAAATATACGGCTGTTCAGACCTGATGCTTCCTCAGTGAAAAATGATGAGATCTGTAATGCGTGTAAAGTGTTCGACCGTGATGAGGGCAGGCTGGTATTTGTCGTGAGACCGGGAACTGTAGACGAGTCGGGACAGAAATTTACAGGGGTTATGCTTGCTGAAATTCTGGCGGACAGGTATGGGTTGATTGTTGAGATGGCATCGGTGAGTTATGTCATTTGTATATCATCTGTTGTGGACAGTGCAGACAGTTATGATATACTATTTAATGCGGTGGCTGAGATAGACGGGAACCTTGGCTATGAGCCGGATAAAACAGACCGGCAGGAGCTGGATATCATATCCGGCAGAAGGTCAGCTATGCCGCCGGGAACCGCGTGGGACAGACCAGTGGAGAGCGTGCCGATTGAGGGTGCGGCTGGAAAGGTGTCGGGGGCATTTGTATATGCATATCCGCCGGGAATACCTGTGCTGGCGCCGGGAGAGATCGTTGACCGGCAGGCGGTGAACGGAATAAAGTCCATGATAGACAGCGGACTTAATGTGGCAGGAGTCAATGACGGTTATATCAAAGTGCTGTGCGGAGAATGATATGTAGCATTATGATCTGGAAGGTTTGATAAGAATCACAATATAAATATGAAAGGTGTACATGTGCAGGAACAGCATATGGCAGGGTTAGGATATGAAAGGAATATTTATAACTATAGAGGGCCCGGACGGAGCGGGCAAGACCACACAGAGGGAGCTGCTTAAGGAATATCTGGAGAAGAAAGGCTATGACGTGCTGATAACCAGAGATCCGGGGGGAAATCCCATAAGTGAGGCGATCCGCGAGGTTATATTGAACAAGGATTTTACAGAGATGGGATATATGACTGAGCTGCTTCTGTATGCTTCGGCGAGAGCCCAGCTTGTGAAAGAGAATATCAAGCCTGCACTGGATGCCGGTCAGGCGGTGATTGCAGACAGATTTGTGGACTCATCCGCTGTGTATCAGGGAATCGGAAGAGGACTCGGAGTTGACACGGTGTATAAGGTAAATGAATTTGCACTTCAGGGAATCATGCCGGATATGACATTCCTCATGGATCTTGACGCCCAGGAGGGAATATCCAGAAAGAAGAACCAGGCTGAACTTGACAGAATGGAGAATGAAAAAATGGAGTTCCATCAGAAGGTCGTGGATGGATACCGCATGCTTGCGGATATGCACACTGAGAGAATAGTGAAGATAGACGCTACTTTACCTATTGATGAGATTCATGGTATAATAGTAGGGTATGTAGAGAAGAAACTTAATCTTTAATATATTTTGATTTTGGAGAAGGTCAGAATAGACATACAGAAACAATTAATTGTAAGGGGGTTGGTATATATGATAGATTTCACAGACATAATCGGACATGAGGACATAATACGCCACTTCAAGAGCAGCATTGAGCTGGGTAAGATATCCCAGGGCTACATCATCAATGGCGAGACAGGAAGTGGAAAAAAGACCCTTACCAGGGCGCTGGTCAAGACTCTCCAGTGTGAGGAGGGCGGTACAGAGCCATGTAATCATTGTAAGTCATGTCTTCAGTGTGAGACGGGAAATCAGCCTGATATCGTGTGGGTGACCCACGACAAGCCAAATGTGATCTCGGTTGAAGAGATACGTGATCAGGTGAATTCTGATATTGATATCAAGCCTTATAGCAGCAGATATAAGATATATGTTATAGAGGATGCACAGCTTCTGAATGTAAATGCACAGAACGCTTTGTTAAAGACGATCGAGGAAGCTCCGTCCTATGCAATAATCATACTGCTCACCAATAATCTTGATAAGATGCTTCAGACTATACAGTCCAGATGTATAGTGCTGAATGTGAAGCCTGTCAGAGAACATGATATACTTGATTATCTCATGAATGAGCTGAAGCTGGACAAGCAGAAGGCTGACTTCTGTATGGATTTTGCCCAGGGCAATCTGGGAAAGGCCATCAGGCTTGCAACTAGTGATGAGTACAAGGAGATCAAGGAAAATGTGGTGAAGTTCATGAGACATATAAGTGATATGTCGGTTGATGACATGATATTTGCCATTAAGAATATGGAGCTGTACAAGCTCAAGGTAAGTGACTACATCGATCTGATGATGATGTGGTACAGGGACATTCTTATGCTTAAGGTGTCCAATAACCCGGGCCGGTTGATGTTCAAGGAGTATTATTCTGATATAAGAAAGCAGTCCTCACACATCAGCTATGAGGGTATAGAAAAGGTACTCAAGTCTATGGACAAGGCCAAGGTCAGACTTGAGGCGAATGTCAGCTTTGACATTGTCATGGAGCTTATGCTCCTAACCATGAAGGAGAATTGTTAATGAAAGAGATTATAGGAGTTCGTTTCAGACCAAACGGTAAGATATATTATTTTGATCCACAGAACTTTGAGGTCGAGGCCGGCAGTTTTGTCATTGTCGAGACCGCAAGGGGTGTGGAGTACGGCAAAGTGGTTCTGGGAAGACGAGAGGTAGAAGAGGGCAAGATAACGGCGTCACTCAAGCCGATCATAAGAATTGCCACAGAGGATGACACCAGAAGATACGAGGATAACAAGAAGAAGAGCAAGAGAGCATTTGGCATATGTCTTGAGAAGATCGCAAAGCATAAGCTGGACATGAAGCTCATTGAGGCTGAGTATACATTTGACAACAATAAGGTGCTGTTCTACTTCACAGCAGACAGGAGAATCGATTTCCGAGAGCTGGTAAAGGATCTGGCATCTGTGTTCAAGACAAGAATAGAGCTCAGACAGATCGGTGTCCGCGATGAGACCAAGATGGTTGGCGGAATCGGCATATGTGGAAGGGAGCTCTGCTGTAACAAGCATTTGTCGGAGTTTGTTCCAGTATCAATCAAGATGGCAAAGGAGCAGAACCTGTCACTGAATCCTACTAAGATATCCGGTGTGTGCGGAAGACTTATGTGCTGTCTGAAGCATGAGCAGGACACTTACGAGTATCTGAATGAGAAGCTTCCGAATGTAGGAGATTTCGTCAGGACCATAGATGGCAACAAGGGCGAGGTCATGTCAGTGAACGTTCTCCGACAGAAGGTTAAGATCGTGGTGACAGACAAGGATGACAACAAGGAAGTTATGGAGTATCCTGTGGCTGAACTCAAGTTCAAGCCTAAGAGAAGAAAGAATTCAGAGAGACTCAGCGCTGAGGAGTACAAGGCACTTGAGGCATTGGAGGACAAGGGTGGAAAGTCCAAATTTGACGATTAGACCGGAAGTGGTTATTAAATCCTGTGAGAGGATAGATGACCTGCAGTGCAAGGGTTATCAGATCATACAGAACAGCGGAATGTTCTGCTTTGGGATGGATGCTGTGCTGCTGGCAAACTATGTGAGATTTAAGCGCGGTGGCAGATATCTGGATCTCGGAACGGGAACAGGTATCATACCTATACTTCTTGCTGCAAAGGAGTATGGGGAAGGCGCTCTTACCCGTGAAGAGAGACTTGCTGGTTTGAATGCTGATGCTTGTAGATCCTCACATGATTGTATTGCCGTAGATGGAGTTACTAATTCGGATGCAGGGGTGACTCAGCAGCCTGGCGGTAAAATGGCAGATGGAGCACGGTTTATAGGCATAGAGCTCCAGCCCGCATGCGCGGACATGGCGTCAAGGAGCGTGAGTCTCAACGGGCTTGGCGGTTTAGTACGAATAGATAACGGAGATATAAAGGAGGTCTCTTGTAACTACAAGAAGGCCTCCTTTGACATAGTGACCTCAAATCCGCCATACATAAAGGGCAGTCACGGTCTGGAGAATCCGGATGCTCCGAAGAACATAGCGAGACATGAGGTGCATGTGACGTTGGATCAGGTGGTGGCAGCGGCAGAGCATGCCCTTAAACCCGGCGGAAGTTTTTATATGATACATAAGCCGTTCAGGCTGGCTGAGATATTTGAATGCCTGCATGAGCACAGGCTTGAGCCAAAGAGGATGCAGCTTGTACATCCATACATAGATAAGGAGCCGAACATGGTCATAGTGGAGGCCGTTAAGGGTGGCAACTCCATGATCAAGATTGATCCGCCTATGATAGTCTACAAAGCTCCGGGAGTGTACACGGAGCAGCTGCTTGCGACGTATGAAGGCAGTGCAAAGCGGTAACAGGCAACGGCCGCAGCATGAAAGTGAAAAATGTTGTAAACACCCTAATGTACATATTACAGATAGTGAGGTTTATATATGGCAGGCAAATTATACCTGGTGGCAACACCCATAGGAAATCTTGAGGATATGACATATAGAGCAGTCAGGGTTCTTTCCGAGGTGGATGTGATAGCGGCGGAGGATACGAGGAACAGTATCAAGCTGCTCAATCATTTCGAGATCAAGACTCCCATGACGAGTTATCATGAATACAATAAATACGACAAGGCGAAGGTTCTCGTTGAGAAGATGCAGCAGGGACAAAGCGTTGCAGTTATCACTGATGCCGGAACTCCGGGTATATCTGATCCCGGGGAGGAGCTTGTGAGACAGGCTCTTGCCGCAGGGCTTGAGGTTACACCGGTGCCGGGGGCGTGTGCATGTATATCGGCGCTCATCAGCTCAGGACTTTCGACCAGAAGATTTGCATTTGAGGCGTTTCTGCCGTATGACAAGAAGGATAGAACAAGAGTGCTTGAGGAGATGAAGCGAGAGACGAGGACTATGGTGTATGAGGCTCCACACAAGCTGAAGAAGACTTTGGCGGAACTCATGGAGGCTCTCGGTGACAGGCATATAACACTTGCCAGAGAGATCACCAAGAAACATGAAACCATAGAGCCTATGATGCTCTCTCAGGCGATAGCTCGTTACGAGGGGGAAGATCCGAGAGGAGAATTCGTCATAGTGATAGAAGGGCTTGATGTAAAGAAGCTTGAGGAAGAGAAGAAGAGCTCGTTCGAGGCTATGTCCGTGGAGGAACATGTCCAGGCGTACGTTGATCAGGGTATGTCCAAGAAGGATGCGATCAAGCAGGCAGCTGTAGACCGCGGAGTCCCTAAGAGGGATGTGTATAATGCGGTGATGAAATAGAAAACGGAGGTAGATTGGTGTCAGGTGCGGATAAACAAAAGTTTATCTGTACCTGACACTTCTTGCTTAAAAATCTCCTTCATTTCAGATTTATCTCCATCATTTTATCAATAAATGATGGAGATAATAATAGACATGATGGAAATAACACTCCCCATATTCACACCTTATCTTTTGAATTGTAAAACATACTGGTTTCTTATTCTCTGTTCCGGTCTGACATCAACCAGATATAAGAATAATAAAAATATCCATTCCAATGGTTTCATTATAATATAAACAACATCTGCTCTAAGAGGATTTGTTATGAGTTTCGACAGTGGATAGCCGTATGTATCATATATGTGGCGAACCATCCTGTGAAAACTTGGAAATTTTATCTGAATCACTTCTTCAAATGCGTTGGCAATACATAATTGCCTGTTTACAATGATCGTTGCACCTCTCCTGCTTCCAAATCTAAGCGGTTTCACAACTTTTTTGTGCCCACCGGCGGCTACCGTACAAAGATAATGTCCTTCGTAATCTGATGGCGGTGGTGGTGTCTGCTTTGAAAATGTCCAATCTGCAGTATCTGTAAATGCCTTAATCGGAGCATCCAGTCCCTGACCAATTAGGACAAATATAATCTCGATAATTGCCACAACCAGAAACAGTGCAACAAAAATTACAAAGGTGTACCTGGATAAGCTGTTAATGATATCGTAAAATTTCTTGAAACGTATATTGTTATCCTGTGCTGCTGCTCTGTTTTTAAAGATTTCTACCTGTTGCAGCATATGCCTCTGAATTGCTCTTGCAGATAACAGCAATATGTTGAAATGATAAACATAAAATGACAATTCTAAGGGATTATTGATATTTTTAGATAACTGAACAGCAAACGTAATCTGCAATATATTAAGCAGGATAATAAAGGAAATTGCAGCCGCGGATACTAATGGCGGCAGTCGGTCTGCATTTATGTATAACAACACAAAATATGCAGCAAATCCTAATAAAGCAACCCAGGAAATTCCCCAATACCCGGAAGAAATCACATAGTGAAATTGCATAGTATTAACCTGTTCATACCAGTCGCCGGCTGTATCATACGTTATCGCAAACAGCATCAGATATAACAGGCCGCCAACCAGAACGGTTACGGTTGAGATAAGCTTTTCCTTTTTTGGTTTGGCAGAAAAACAATTGTAAATATTCCAGACTGTTAAAGTTCCGGGTATAACAAATGCGACTATACCGAAAAATAAAAATATTAATATGTCGTTCAAATGAAACATTTACAAATCTCCCTTTCCCCAATACTGCCGATCAGATATCCCCATTTATATACACCCTCGGAACCCTTACCGATATGTTGCACACGATCACATCCACATTCGTGTCAAGCATATTTGCCATGTCCTCGATGGACATGCCCTCACCGAGAAGGGTTACAGTGTCGCCGCGCTGTACATCCGGGATGTCTGTGACGTCCGCCATGCACTGATCCATACATACGCGTCCGATGATCGGCGCCTCATGACCATTTATGATGACCTTGCCCTTGTTGGACAGGTAACGGCTGTAGCCGTCTGCAAATCCTACCGGAAGTGTGGCGATCTTTGTAGGTCTTTCAGTGACAAAAGTTCCGCCGTATCCAATCTCAGATCCGGTAGGAACCTCCTTCACCATGGCAACGTATGTGTACCAGCTGAGGATCTCCTGAAGTCCTGAATTCTTCCAGTCAAAATCATCAGAAGGAGTGAGACCATAGAGGATATCACCGCATCTGACTGCGTCGAGCTGTGCCTCAGGCAGCATCAGTATGGCAGGGCTGTTGGCTACGTGGTGTTTTGGTATGACAACCCCCATCTTCTCAAGTTCATTTACGGCGTGGAGATATAGATCAAGCTGCTTTCTTGCACTTGTGTGATCCCCCTCATCTGCCCTTGCAAAATGTGTAAATATACCTGTTACGTTCAGGTCGTCCATCTCGCAGATTTTCTTTATAGTGTCAAATGATTCCTGACATACCGGGAATCCTATTCGGTTCATACCGGTGTTCAGCTTTATCTGGACATTCTGTTTCTTGCCGGCTCTTCTTGCAGCGGCAGCCATGTTCTCAGCACCCTCCATTGAAAAGACAGTGAGATCAAGGTCGTACTTTGCGGCATCGTCCAGCATGTCATCTGCTGTATCGCCGAGGATAAGGATAGACTCTGTGGCCCCCGCGTCCCTGAGCATCTTTCCCTCTTCCCAGATGGCAACGGCGTAGCTGTCTATGCCACATTCCTTGAGTGTCGGGTAAAGTCCTGCAATGCCGTGGCGGTATCCATCGCCCTTCATGACTGCGATAAATTCAACACCCGGTTTCAGTCTTGAT